>ULNJ01007561.1_pt1 | contig 37515 bp, 23 predicted proteins | sample 1951891 | NCBI WGS metagenome assembly ULNJ01 (sample SAMEA4835574, study PRJEB28245) | human gut metagenome | biome: gut microbiome; material: fecal sample | place: Denmark | collected 2008 | reverse complement strand
GACTTGGATATTTCTTTTTGCTTTTTGGTTTGGTGGCGAAAAGGAGATGATCGTATCGAAGTATTTGGATGGGGTTACAAGAGGAAAGATTGCTTTTCTCACATTAAAAAAATGGATGCTTACAAATTCCTTTGGTGTTATGATTTCTATTTTCCTAGGAACTATAAGCCTGATATGCAAAGAATATTTATTCCTGTTATTAGGAATAGAGATTTTGTATATTTTATTTAGTAGTGGAGCGGTGTTGTTGTTTACAAATAGAAGGATAAAGGAGATAAGACACATATATAAAGGCGTTGATAACGTGTGTCATCTGTAGATGCATTTAATATACGTTAGCTAATAGAATAAGGATGAAAAAAGATGCTGTTGTAGGGCGATTTGCGATTGCCTTACAACAGCATCTATGATTTTCATGATTGAATGAATAATTATCCTTGTAACAACATATCTCGTTTTTGACCAAATAGTTTCGTGACAATACCAAGTACAGAACCTACCAGCACAGAAGCGATTATTGTTCCAATTCCTACTGCACCTAATTTTCTTAAAGCAATCAGACATGCAATGAGGGAAACGCTTACCATAGTAACATCAAATCTTATTTTTACTTTATTAAATACGGTATTGGTTTTCTCTGCAATTGCCTGCATAGCTCCCTCACCTGCCAGTGAAATGATATCTGCGGGAAGGTAGAAGAAAATCCCTATTGCAATCAATATGGAACTGCCAATCATAAGTAATAACTGGAGTGCTAAGTTATTTGGTGTAGGTAGAAAAGAGATAATTGGATAATGTAGTAAAGTAGCCAAATATAACACCTACAATTACCTGTAACAAATTCTTTAATTTAAAGGCTTTTCTTAAAATTACAATTTGCAATAATACAAGGCAAATATGAAACAGAATCGTTGCCTTTCCCATTTCTAATCCGAAAATGCAAGTAATAGAGTATGGAATGGAACTGACAGGGGAAACGCCCAGATTTGATTTTACGGACATAGAAATCCCCAGAGTCATAATGAATAATCCTAACAAATAGACAAACATACGGATTCCAAAATTATCTTTTTTCAGCATTTTTTGTAATCGATTTAACATTTTCTGTTACCTCCTAATTATATCGTTTTCTTATCGTTCGTTTGTAATAAATTGTGATTTACAAGATCTAATAAACGCATCAGTTCAGCGCTCTCTTTTTGTGTCAGACCTTCTACTGCCTGTTGATCTATAATTTCAAAAGCTTCTTCCACTTTCTTGCTCATGTTTTTTCCATGCTCGGTCATTGAGACATAGAGGGATCTTCGATTCCCATTAATCGCCTCTCTTTTTATTAAATTTCGCCTTTCCATTCTCATAAGAATCCCAGTCACAGAGGAGGGATTTAAGTCACACCCGGCAGCAATTTCTTTTTGTTCACAAGGTTCATGTTCCATAAGAAACTCTAATATTTTTGGCTCGCCAGGCTTTAAATCCGTTGTTTTCTTGATTTGTTGAACAATGGATTTTTGACAATTGATATGAGTTGCTCTTAACTTGTAATGTAACGTGTGTTCCATATGTACTCCTTTGTTTGTATATGAATAGTTTGCATACAAACTATTATAGCACCTATTTTTTTTATGTCAATTTATTTTTGTTTCTATGAATGGTGTGAGTGAGACTTTTGAGATGAGAAAATAGAAATATGGGAATATGGAAATAAAAAACTTCCCTTCAAGGCAATTTGTTTGTTGCCCTGAAGGGAAGGAATAAAAGAACATATTTAATTTAAGATGTCTACCACTTCTTTTAACATTAAAGTAGCTTCTCTGCTCTGGGCGGTCAGCGTTACATTTTTTCCAGTATCTGCCGCCATATCCGAAGTCTTATTTGCAATTTGTGTTACACCAACAGAAGATTCTTCCATTGTCTTGGAAATTCCATGAATGGAATCAGAAATACGATTGATTGCATTCAGGAGAGAGGTAATATTTTCGTTAATAGTACCCATATCTTTTTCAAAGACTACGGCATCGTTATAGTATTGCTTACCAACTTCTGTAAAGTTATGGTAATCGGACAATACCGTATTTTCTAAGAAGTCGGTGATTTCATTGATACATTCAGTCATGCCGGAAACTGCGCCAGTAACATCTACGATAATAGAATTGATATTATCTACGGTAGTTACAGTCTGGTTTGCCAGATTACCGATTTCACCAGCGACAACGGCAAATCCCTTTCCGACCTCACCTGCTCTGGCAGCTTCAATGGAAGCGTTTAAGGCGAGCAAGTTAGTCTGTTCAGAAATATCCATAATTGAGCTGGTCAGTTCGTTGATTTTCTCTACGGCTTTTGATTTTTCTACGGCTTTTGCTGCTTTTTGCTCTACTAGCTGGTACATATTCATAGTACGTTCTACCGCTTGTTGAGTTGTATCCTGCAATTTGTCAGCATGTTTCTTGATTTGTTTTGATTTGTTCTGTCCTTCCAGAGAAGAATGCTCAATATCTTTTGCCTGTTCCGTTACCTGATCAATACTGAGAGAAACCGTTTGCGAGGATGCAGAGGCTTCCTCCATGGAGGCTGCAAGCTCTTGGGTTACGGCAGAATTGTCTTCACATGCTTGGTTGATATGATTAGAGTTTTCGTCTAACACATTCATTTTCAAGTTGACACCTTCATATGCATTTTGAATTTTTTCGGTTATTGATTTTAATTCTTCTCGCATATGAAGTAAGGCGGCTGCAATGGCACCAATTTCGTTGTTCAGTTTAAGGATGGCAGCTTCCTTTGGATGTGGTCTAAAATCAAACTCAGAAGTTGCTCGTACAATCTCAATAATTGGTTTTAATGGTTTGGTTATGGACATACTCATAATTAAACCAAGCACAACCGCAATAACTAGGGCAATGAATTGTGCTACAATTACTCCAATTTGCAGATTTCTAACTTCACTTAATACTTCATGCATAGGAGCCGTTAGAACCAATTTCATTCCATTTGTCAGCGTATAAGAATATGCTAGTTTACTTTGCCCCTCATAAGAATAACGTAACACATCCTTGTTTTCTTCGTTCTCCATATATTTGAGCAGCTTTGTCACACCATCTGATTTTAAATCCTTTAACGAAGTGTTTATGTCCAAATTATTGTGTTGTAAAACCGAGTAATTTGTTGTTGTTAAAAAGGAACTTCCTGTCTTATAAATAGTATCTTTCTTTACAAGATTCTGTAATTCTGAGACATCAATATCCATACCTACAATACCGTAGGAAACGTCATTGATATAGATTGGAATTACATAGGAAATCATGTAAGCACCAATGTTGGAATTTTCGTAAGGGTCCATCCAAATAGGAGCTTTATTTGCTACTGGAATATAGTACCATCCTACATGTTCCACATCATCGGGATCGTACATACTAAAGTCAGTTGGTGTCAGTTTTTGGAATTTACTATCCTGATTTTCTCTGGAACAAAACAGACCAGAGGTAGGTTCTGTAAAATCCGGATTATAACGGATATAACAGGTCAAGGCACCTTCTGTATGATTACCAAATTCTAATAAAATATTTTCCATTTTTTTCGTATACGCATCTACATACGCTTTGCTAGTCCGAAACGTATCCGGATCATCTAGTTCACGAAGAACAATATCGTATAAAGTATTTACGGATTGTTCGATTCGTGATAAAGTAGCATCAATTTCTTTCCCGTTTTTCTGGGCAGAAAGCATTACATTTTGCTTGGCATCCGCTTCTGCGATTTTCTGTGAATTTGTAATAGCAATCGAGCCACAGATTATACTGGAAAGTAACGCAACGGCAACAACAATGAAAATTAAACTTTTTTTCATGGAGCCGTATTTTTTGTGTGTTTTCCCCATCATAGTTTATTCCCCCTGTTTTGATAGTATTATGAAGTCTCTAAAGGTAGCTTATAGATAAAAAGCAAGTTCCTTTGGAGCATTTATACAATAATATTTTACCATATTGTGTAGTTTCGTGTCAATTTTTAGAAATGCGAATGATAAATTTGCTATTTATGATAAAAAAAGTATATTTTGGAAATACCAAAATTAAACAAGAAAAATACAATGAAAAAAGTTTTATAGGTATATGTCTTTGAAGAGTTACAAAAAATGAATGTGTATGATACAATAGAAACATCTGACAAAATGCTTATAAAATGATTTAAGAAAGGAGAGTTTTTATGCAAAAAAAGGGGCGAGAAAAATTTGCGTCCAGAATGGGATTTATTTTGGTTTCTGCCGGGTGTGCAGTAGGATTGGGAAATGTATGGAAGTTTCCATATATTTGCGGCATCAATGGAGGTGCCATTTTTATTTTATTGTATTTATTCTGCTTACTTTTATTGGGACTGCCAATTCTGATTTGTGAGTTTGCCGTAGGTCGAGGAAGTGGAAAGAGTATTGGTAGTGCATTGCGAGAATTAAGTCCGCAAGGGACCCGATGGAAAGTGTATCGCTGGTTTCCATTTATGGGAAATTATCTGCTTATGATGTTTTATACTATGGTAGCGGGTTGGATGCTATATTATCTATATATTATGGCAATCGGAAAGATTAATCAGGAAAGTAGTGCGGCGGTAAAGGAAACCTTTGAGCAGTTGTTGGCTTCTCCACAGACGATGTTGGCATTTACTTTTCTTGTTGTGGCAATGTGTATTGGTGTCTGTGCGTTAGGGGTACAAAATGGTGTAGAAAAAGTAAGTAAAGTGATGATGACACTGCTAATTGTGCTTATGGTTGTTATGGCGATTAATTCTTTAGTTTTAAAGAACAGTGAGGAAGGATTAAAGTTCTATTTAGTTCCGAACTTTGAACATATGAAGGAGCGCGGATTTGGAAACATTTTCTTTGATGCTATGACACACGCCTTTTTTACGTTAAGTGTCGGTATGGGTTCTATGGCAATTTTTGGTAGTTATTTAACAAAAGAGAGAAGACTGACTGGAGAAGCATTGCATGTAACATTTTTAGATACTGCCATTGCATTGATGGCGGGCATTATTATCATACCAGCATGTTTTGCATATGGAGTAAAACCAGATGCAGGACCATCCTTGTTGTTTATTACATTACCAAATGTATTTCAACATATGTTTGGAGGACGAATCTGGGGAACCATGTTCTTTGTCTTTATGTCCTTTGCCGCCTTATCTACGGTAATAGCTGTATTTGAAAATATTATTGCTATGACAGTAGATTTGCTTGGATGGGAAAGAAAGAAGGCACTTCTTGTAAATTTAGTTGGTATCTTTTTGCTATCTATTCCAGCTATATTAGGATATAATATATGGTCTGGTGTGCAAATTATGGGAAGTGGAACTACGATTATGGATTTTGAGGACTTTTTAGTTTCCTATAATATTCTTCCGTTAGGTAGTCTTTTGGTTGTTTTATTTTGTACAAGAGACAATGGCTGGGGATTTGATAATTTTGTGGAGGAAGTAGATACTGGTGTAGGAAGAAAATTTCCAAGGGGGATTCGCAACTATATGAAATATGTATTGCCACTGATTATTTTAGTAATCTATTTTAAAGGATATTATGATACGTTTGCACCAAAGGGAATAAAGGTATTGGGAATTTGGATGACGGTTGCCGTATTATTAGTAGCATTGATTTTATATTGTGCATCGGGAAAAGGAAAGACGGATAAAGCATCTAATTAAAAAAAATAGGTTTTTGAGTAACATTTCTGCCCGGCTGAACTGTTACGTTTTTGAAGTGTCTGTCGTTTATTTGGGTGATTACAAAACTCAATTTACACTGAAAATTTTTGTGCAGAACTTACGTTTAAAAAAAGGAGAAATTTTATGAAGTATGCGTTTACACATGGCGGAAGGTTTCATGCAGATGATGTTTTTTCCGCTGCATTATTAACAATGTTATATCCAGAGATTGAAATTCAAAGAGGATTTGAGATACCTGAGGATTTTGATGGAATTGTATTTGATATAGGATTTGGAAAATACGATCATCACCAACAGGATCGAAGAGTGCGTGAAAATGGTGTGTCCTATGCTGCATTTGGTTTGCTCTGGGAAGAATACGGAACAAACTTTCTAAAAGAAGAAATGGCGAAAAAGTTTGATGAAAAGTTTATACAGCCATTGGATGAAGCAGATAATACGGGATGTAAAAATGAGATTGCGGAAGTAATTGGTTCTTTTAATCCTGGATGGAATGAAGAGTTGGAGCCAGATACCTGTTTTGAAGAGGCAAAACAGGTTGCCATTCAAATTTTAAAACGAAAATTTGCTTATTTAAGAGGCGAAGAAGAGGCAGAATGCATTGTTGCAGAAGCAATAAAAAAGGTTACGGACCATATATTGGTTTTGGAACAATTTGTTCCTTGGAAGAAACAGGTTGCGGGAACAGAGATTGATTTTGTTATTTATCCGTCTAAGCGTGGTGGTTACAATGCACAGGCGGTACCAATTTCCGAAGAAAATCCAGAATTAAAATATCGTTTTCCAGAGGAATGGGGCGGAAAGGATGCGGAGGAACTGCAAAAACTAAGTGGAATTGCCACCTTAACTTTTTGTCATAACTCTGGTTTTTTGATCGCAACACAGACCTTTGAAGATGCAAAATTGGCCTGTAAAATGGCAAAGGATAAAATAAGAATAGTTTGCAAGAGTAAGGAGAGTTGAGTATGCTTACACATCAGAAACATAATATAGAGCCAGTGTTTGACGAAAATTCCAAAGTATTGATTCTGGGTTCCTTTCCATCTATAAAATCCAGAGAAAGTGCTTTCTTTTATGGACATCCACAAAATCGTTTTTGGAAAATTCTGGCAGAGATATTTTGTGAGCCAGTTCCGCAAACAGTAGAAGAGAAAAAAGAACTATTATTAAAACATAATATTGCAGTTTGGGATGTGATTGCATCCTGTGATATTGAAGGCTCCTCTGATAGTTCTATTAAAAATGTAGTTCCGAATGACATTGGAATCATTTTAGAACAGGCGTATATTCAAAGGATTTGCTTAAATGGAGGAACGGCATACCGTTTGTTTTGCAAGTATCATAAGGAGAGTGGGCTACCTCCCATACAGCAACTTCCGTCAAGTAGTCCTGCCAATGCGAGGTATCGGTTGGCTGATTTAGTGGAGGAGTGGAGGAAAGTTTTATTATAAGAAAGGAAAAAGAATGAAAATAGATACAATTTTTAGAATGTTAATGGATTATTTGATGCTAGGTGCTACTTTACTGGCAATGGCAATTGTGGGGTATTTAGTATGGTATTTTATTTTTTATCGTAAGATTGGAAAAGGTACTGGTAAGATGCGGTTAGGTCATTTTATGATACGAATTGTCTGCTTAGGGTATTTTGGGGTTGTACTTTCTGTTACCTGTGCAAGATTAGGTAGTGCTAGGCATATGGCATTGTTACATCCCTTTCAATCTTATTTAGAAGCCTGGTATTCTGGCGAAAAAAATCAATGGAGAAATTTAGTTTGGAATATTTTAATGTTTGTTCCGATTGGAGTATTGCTTCCATTAAGTATCAAAAAGTTTAGAACAGGGTGGAAAGTGGTTGGAATTGCCAGCCTGTTTTCCTTGGCAATTGAGTTGTTTCAATATGCTACGGGAAGAGGTGTTTGTGAAATGGATGACTGGATAAATAATACGCTTGGAGCATTGCTGGGGTATTGTTTTATTCACATCTGTATGTTACTTTTTGAAAAGTGGAAGGAAAAAAAAGAAGGTAAAGACAAAAAAATTTGGAAAAATGCTGTTATCCATCTAATACCATGGATATTAGTTTGTCTGGTTGGTGCTGGGATATTTTCAGCATATAAGTTACAGCCTTATGGAAATCAAAACTGTCATTACATATATAAAGTAAATATGAAGGGAAAGCAGGTCCTTTTTGATACAGAAAAGCTGGAAAAGTTTTGTGTAGATCACGCACAGAAACAATATGGCATTTCAGAAGAGGTATTAAAAAAGAGACAAAGTGCAGTCTATCAAGCTACCGTAGGTACAAACAAGGATGCAAGAAAGTATGCGACCGAACTCTTCCAACAAATGGGACAAGAGATAGATATAAGTACAGAAAATAGATACGATGAAACTGTTTTCTATTATGCAAAGAACAGTCAATATCATCTGCAAATAGAGAAAAAAGGTATGTATTATACTTATAGTGATTTTGGTAAGGATGACAAGGAAGAAAATATAAAAAGTGTTTCAGGTGCATCTGAGCAGGAAGTACGGGAAGCTGTGAAAAAATTAAAGGTACAGATTCCAAAGGATGCCGTATTTTCGGAAAAAGAAAACAGATATATATTTGCAATATCAGAACCAATGGGACAAAAGAAATGGAAAATGGGTGACATCTATGTGGAGTATTATGAGGATGGCACGATAAGAGAACTAGACAATAATGTGATTACTTATAAAAAAGTTGGTACAGAGAAAATAAAATCTATGAATGAAATCAAAGCAGATTTGCAGGCTGGCAAATTCCAAATCGGCGCATCTTATGGATATGAAAATAAAGAACTACAGAAAGGTATGAAAAAACTGGAAGTAAAAGAATTATATCTTACCTATGAGATGGATAGCAAAGGATATTATCGACCACTTTATACCGTTGTCGCGGATTGCGGAACAAAGGAATTGCTTACCTTCCAGATGCCAGCGGGGAAGAAGTAGTCTTTTGATTCTTAAATAAGTAGATAGAGTGTTAGGTTATGAAGCGCTTTTGCGTAGGTATAAAATTTTAGTTTGTTACTTGTGTGAATAAAAGGTGTAGGATACACTACCATGTATCCTACACCTTTTATTGTCTTATTTTATGGTTGGTCAAAAACTTAGAAAATAACAGTTATAAAGAGGTTCTGTAATAGAACTCTTTAAATTTTTTGTCACCATGTCAAACTGTATTTGAATTTGCTTTTCCTAATATTTATGATGTTTTAGATTGTATGCATTGCAGAAAAAAACAAAAATTGACAGAATAATATGATTATTCGTTTGAAATATGTTAGAATAAATGTATATAGTTTCTGCTTCTATATTACTGGCGATTTAATGTTATATAAAGGAAGGATGACTTTTGTGAAAATAAAAAAGAGGGTAATAGCAAAGTATATTTGGAGAAATCAAAATAAATATGTTAGTATTGGAATTGCACTATCTGTTATGATGATTTTTTCATTGATACAGATTGGGGAAAGTATTTCATTACAATATAGGACAATGTTGACAACTAGCTATAGCTATGATGTTGCTTTGAAGAACTTATCTGAATCTGAGGAAAAGAAAGTGGTGACATATCTTGAAAATCAAAAAGATATGGAAAATTATGGTTATGAAAGAGATATATTATGGGTAGATATACCAAAGCATAAAGAATACGAATATAGTTTTTTATCTGTGTACAAAGAAGGGCATTCTTTTCCAGCATGGAGTATTGATATAACGGAGGGAAAAACACCTAAAAAGGCGTATGAAATCGTTTTGGATCAAGAAGTTGCCCAAGTGTTAGGGGTATCAGTCGGAGATTGTATCAAACTGCCTATTCATGAAAGCCAGAAATTGTTGGAGTGTACAGTAGTTGGAATGTATGCATCGGCAGATTTACCAGATGAGATGTCGGACTGTACCTGGATTTTGGTTTCTAATCTTACAAAAGATGCTTTAGAAAAAGATGGTATTAAATTAGAAATGAATACAACTGCGATGACTGCAACTATAGCAAAAGAAGATTATGTCGAGGAAAAAGTTGAGAAACTTGCCAGTGAGTTACGTACGGTACTTAATCCTCATTATGATGACTGGTTGCAGAGGGAAGTGCAGGGACAGAAAGTTACGGGAAATGAAGGAAAACAATACGAAGATCTACAAGAGCGTGTATGTGTAAATCTTCAAAAAAAAGATATAATAGAAAATGCGAAAATTGGACATGAACAGTTTTTGTGGATTGCAGTTTTGGCATTAGTTGTTGCAATATCTATGATTTTATTGATTTATAATAACATTAGTCTAATGACCAAAAAGAGAATGCGGGAATATAGTATATTACGTTGTATAGGAATGGACCATAAGTATCTGAGAAAGCTTTTATGGATTGAGATTGGATGTTATGCTGGAATTGGAATTCCGTTTGGAATTATATTGGGAAATGTATTGAATGCGATAGTGGCAAAAAGGATTATATCCTACATTTCTGGAAATGATATTGGTGTAATACAATCACCTTATAGTTATTTTATTGCTATTGGAATTAGTATTGTTGCCATTGTCATTGCTAATCTTCAGATGTTGTTCAAAATTAAGGATATGACACCAATTGAAGGTATGAACTATCCAGAGGGGTCTTTCTTTAAAAAGAAAGTGACAAAAAGGGCGACAAAAAGAAAGAAACTTATAAATTTTCTGGTTAAAAGAAATATTGAACGCAATTTTGGAAAATCTATGATTGTTGTTGTATCATTAACATGCTGTATGACATTGCTTTTAGTCATCGTATATTTTGGGACTGCAATGAGAAACTTTTTGATGAGTGAAGATTGTTATAAACAAAAAATATCTGATTTTGAAACTTATATTGAAGCGGAAAGTGTTGCATATAACAATCCAGAAGCTAAAAATTCTGAGTATGTTTATCCAGAAAATATAGAAAAGGATGTGGAAATTTCAGGTATACGTCAATGTTACCGCTTCAATGATTTTAGTTATACTGTTGAAGATGGGAAAAAAGGAGATTACATAAAATGGAGTGGAAATATAGTATTATTTGATGATGCAATGCTGCAAAAACTTAAAGAAGATTATGCAGAGTTACAACAATTGGATTTATCAAAAGAAATTTTGATTTATGTATCTTTAGATGATTATCAGTTGAAAAATTTGAAAAATGGTAAACAGGCTGAAAATAACTGCTATATTGACAAAAAACAAGAAGTTATACTTAATATTGCCGCAGTAGATAATTATGAAGATGAATTTTTAGAAAAAATGAAATTAAGTGCACGGCTAAAGGGGCTTAATTTAAAGGATAAAAAGTGGGCGCAATCGCAAAATAGTTATTTTATTGCAAATGAGAAATTGATAAAGCGGTTATATGGCACTGTAGGTTATAATCACATTTTGTTTTCAACAATAAAGGATAAGAACATAAAACAAAGGATTAAAGATATCTATGTGAAAAATGTGAATGGGGCAGTTTTTAATAATTATAAGTTGGGAAGTGAGGAAGATCAAAGACTCCTGAAAGGGGTTATTTGTTTATTAGTATATTTAGTAGTATCAATGTCGTTGGCAGGCTTTTCAAATATGAGTAATACTATGAAAGCAAATCTAATGACAAGAAGAAGAGAAAACGGAATAATGCGAGCATTAGGAATGACCAAAAAAATGGAGAAAAGAATGATTATAAAAGAAAATCTCCGACTGGTTACATATGCATTAATTGCTAGCTTTATTTTGGGTTTTATTATTAATACAGTAATTATTTTGGTGTTCATGGGAGAATTTACATTTTATTGGTATGTGTATATTGTTTTGGCAATTTTATTTTTTGTTATGAGTACCTGTGTGCTGGAGTTGACGTTGCAGCATCAGTATCAACACAGTATAATTGAAAATTTAATCAGAGACGAATGATACGAAAAAACATATCTGGAAAGGAGTCGAATAAATTGTTAATTGAAATAAAGAATGCATATAAGACATATGATAATGGAGAGGTTAAAAACCAAGTGTTGAAGAATTTATCATTACAGATAGAACAGGGGGAATTTATTGCTATTCTAGGACCTAGTGGTTCTGGCAAAAGCACACTTTTAAATATGATAGGTGGATTAGATCAGTTAGACAGTGGAGAAATCATTATTGATGGAAACTCTATTCAAAAAGAAAAGGATGACAAGTTGTCTCAGTACAGAAGAAAAAAAATTGGATTTATTTTTCAGGCATTTAATTTAATTCCTGTTCTGTCTGTATATGAAAATATTGTGATGCCGACCGTTTTAGATGATAGTGAGATTGATGAAGATTATATTAAAGATATTATTGAACAAATAGGAATGACCGAATTTTGCAATCAATTTCCCTCAAAATTATCTGGTGGACAGCAGCAAAGAGTTGCAATAGCAAGAGCACTGGCAAATAAACCCAAGATTGTTCTTGCTGATGAACCTACAGGAAATTTAGATACCAAAACAGGAAATGATGTAATGAAGTTACTTAGAGATGGAATAAAAAAATATGGTCAAACATTAATCTTAATTACTCATAATGAAGAAATTGCAAAGATGGCTGATCGTATCGTCTGTTTAAAAAATGGTGTTGTTGAAAATTGGGAAGGATAGAAATATGTGAAAACGTTGAGCCATTTATATATGAGTAGAGTACATAGTTGGGGAGTGGAGAGTATGGATAAAAATAAATGGGATATAGAACAACCTATAGAAAAACAACAATACGGTGCAGTGAATGCAGGGGTGCCACAGGAAGAATGGATGAAGCCAAAATCAGACAAGGTGGTATTGTATCATCTGAAAAAAGAAAAACTGAAAGCCTATATAGTGGGATGTATAATTCTATTTCTTATTGTTATTGGTGGTACGATAGGAGTATTGCAAATGCAAACGGTATCCTTTGAACAATTATCTGGATTAAAATACGATATAGGAAAATATGTAGTGGGGGATGTTACGTTTCGAACGAAGATTGTGAAAACGGAGTTTGGCTCATTGAATGGTGGGAATAAAAAATGGAAATATTATCTTGGTCTTCAATATGGAAAAAACAGTAAGTATATATTGATGTTAGTGGATGAAAAATCGTATGAGAAGTTTAAAATTCTACCTGAAATTAATCCTAGTGAAGTGGAAACATATCAATTACAAGAGAAGGAAAGTTTACGAATAGAAGGCAAAGTGATGAACATGAATACAATACCAAATCAACTCCAAGATTGGAGGGAAATGATGGGCATCAAAGAGAGTGAATTGGAGGATAATAAAGGAAATTTTGTAGAGAATTATGAAGAAAAAGATGAAGAACTATTAAGTAAAAAAATGACTATAATAGAATACATCAAACCGATGGATGTATTAAAAGAGAAAATATGGATTGTGTGTGGAGTGGCGGGGATATATTTATTGATAGCAGCAATCTTTTTCTGGAGAATACGATTTGACTTTTTTGAGATAGAAGAGACAATATAAAGAAACAGGATACCAAATAAGGTATCCTGCTTCTTTATGCTTTAGTATTTATAAAAGTTCAAGAAACCTCACTATCGCTTTTATATAAGCAAGTAGCGAAGTAAATTACAAATATTATTGACCTGACTTCTTTGAACTCCTATATTTTAGAATCACACGGATCATATTAATGCTCTCTAGGAGTACAACGATAATAGTTCCTATCTTACCAAGGGCTGAATGATTTAATACAAAGGCCCCAATAAAAATAAGAGCCACAAGTACACTTGTAATGATTTCAAAAAATAGTTCTGATTTTTTCATGAACCCCCTCTTTTCTAACGTTATCTTTGTCTTCTATACAACCAATTACGCCGTTTCCATATTTTTTGGCAAAATTAAATTTAAAAGAATTGCCACAAGAAATACAACCGCTACACAGTTTTGCGCAAACACATTTTGAATGATGGTTGGGAAGATTGCAAATAAATCCTGTGCCTCTGTAAATCCAATGCCAATACTCAGTGACAGTGCGGCTATAGTAATATTTCGCTGGCTAAAACCGCATTTGGTAATCATCTGCAAGCCGCTAATTACAATAGTTCCAAACATCATAATCGTACAGCCGCCCAAAACCGCATTTGGAAGCGTTGCTAATAAAGAACCAAAGAACGGAAAAATACCGGCTAAAATCATAATGACAGCTCCTGTAGCAATGGTAAAGCGATTAACCACCTTTGTCATGGCTACCAATCCAACATTTTGACTAAAGGATGTAATTGGCATACATCCAAAGATGGAAGAAAGCGAACTGATAAAACCATCACATGCCAATGAACCAGAAGTTTCTTTGTCAGTGGCATCTCTTCCAAGCCCAGAAGCCGCAAGTGCGGAGGTATCTCCAATGGTTTCTGTTGCAGAAACTAAAAAAATAAGAACAACAGATAAAATAGCATCGGAGCGAAATTCCATTTTAAATGGCATAAAATGTGGAAAAGCAATAAAACTGGTGTCGGACAGTGCCGAAAAATCAACCATTCCCATTGGGATTGCAATGATATATCCTACAATAAGCCCGAATAAAACGGATAATTGTTTCCAGTAAGATTTTGCCACAATATTAAACAAAATACAGCAAAGCAGGGTAATGGAACCTAAAATCCAGTTTTTAGCAGAACCAAAGTCTGCGCTACCACTACCACCACCAAAAGATTCTGCACCAACACTTAATAAAGAAAAACCAATGGCAGTAACAACACTGGCAGCTACGATAGGGGAGATTAGTTTTAGCCAGTATTTGGCAAACAAACCTAAAAATCCTTCTACCAGACCACCGATCAAAACAGCTCCCATAATTGCTCCGTATCCATAATTAGCACCGATATAACATAAGATAGATACAAAAGTAAAACTAATTCCCATGACGATAGGAAGTCCCGAACCGATGCGATGAAAAAGTGGAAAGAGCTGAATTAAAGTTCCAATACCTGCGATTAGCATGGCACTTTGAATGAGCATGGCAAGTTCCTTTCCACTAAGCCCGCTGGCTTTTCCTACAATGAGAATAGGTGAAATGTTTGCCACAAACATAGCTAAAATATGTTGCAATCCAAAAGGAATTGCTTTTTGAATCGGTACTCGACCATCTAATTTGTATATATTATCTATAGAAGCATTTGCTTTTTGCATGATTGATCCTCCTTATTGCTGACGAAAGAAAACATCGCCAGTAGAGGCATCCATGCCATCAATAATTGCCAGAGACTCTAACTGATAACCTAAATTGCGAATAATTTTTCCACCAGATTGGAATCCTTTTTCGATTGCGATTCCGATACCATCTACGGTGCCACCTGCCTCTTGTACAATGGAGATCAATCCCTGCAAAGCACATCCGTTTGCAAGAAAATCATCAATGATTAGCACATGGTCATCTTCGGTTAAAAACTTTTTAGAGACAATGACTTGGTTTTTGCATTTATGTGTAAAAGATTCCACTTCTGCAACATACATTTCTCCATCAATATTGACACTTTTTGACTTTTTAGCAAAGACAACGGGTACCCCAAAATGTTTTGCAACAATACAGGCAATGCCGATACCAGATGCTTCGATGGTAAGAATTTTGTTGATTTGTTTCCCGGCAAAGCGTCTTTTGTATTCTTCGCCCATTTCATCAAATAGTGAAATATCCATTTGATGATTTAAAAAGCTATCTACTTTTAGGATATTTCCTTCTTTTACTACTCCGTCTTCTACAATACGTTTTTCTAGAAAGTTCATGGAACAATCTCCTTTCATTTGTCGATATGGTATTATATCCATTATAGCAAAGATGGTAGTATATGGGTAGAAGAAAATATTGCAAAACATGAAATAAAATAAGCTAAAAAAAATGGCAGCCAAATTTTTTAAAAAACTAAATGTTCTTTTAGAATCATGCTATATTCCTCGTCTGTCAGATGAAATAAATCGGCAATGAGTTTATCTAATTCTAAATAAATGTTTTGGTAAGTTTCCTCATCCCTGTTTTTGAGGGAAAGTAATTGTTCCACATACCCCACGCATTTTTTTATAGTTTCGGTATCAGGCATTGGAATAGGAATTTGCTCTATATGCGACCGAAGCACCTTTACCGAATGAAACAGATTCGTGAAAATAAACTGTGCAATACTGGAATTTAAAATTGCAAGCACATATTTAATAGGAAGTTCCGGTATTTTTGGAATGACAAGGTTGCAACTGTTTAAGGATAAAGTTTGCTTGTTGTCATAAGTAAAAGTCAAACGTTTACTAATAAAGCGGTATAAAAGTTTTTCTTCTGCCCGATAATAATTTGAATTTGCGACCTGTTGATAGTCTCTTGGGGAAAAGATAATATAGTTTTTCCCAGGCAGTATGTTGTATTTTTCAATGTTTGTTCCTTTGAGAATAATCTCGTTCTTTTTCGTTTTTTTCTTTTGTAGAAATTTATTATTATCTCCAGTTACGATACCCAATGCAAAATCTGCCTGCTGGTATAGCGTTGTTGTATGGGGGCAATGTAATAATTTATCCAAAATACTGTAGGTCACATCAGGAATAAAGAGGTCAAACTGTTGGGAAGTGATGTCACGTTCTTTTTGTATCGTAAACTGTCCCTGTTTGTTTGCTATTTTTGTGCCAACTGTGGATAAAGGTTTGTCAGTTCGTTTTAGTTCTAGAATAATGCTGGGACAAAGCACTTGATGAAATACATTTCCCAAATATTCCAAATAGGTAATAGAAGTAGTCTTTAAAAGCAAAGTTCGGATGGCTGTATGTGCTTTTGTATGTAAAATTGCTTCTGGAAGAACGAAAGAGACAATCCCATCTTTTTTTATTTTGGAAAGAGAACGTTCTACAAATAAGTCATAAGATTCTATCTGCTTTCCTTGAATGCACTGGTAATGCTTTTTTAGATTTTCTTTTTCAACAGAAGAAAAAGCGTATCCCCAAGGTGGATTTCCAATGATGCAGTCGTATAATTCCTGTGAATCACAAAGCAAAAAATCCGATTGTGTAATATTTCTATAAAGAATGTCTAAATCGGTTGGTTTATGGAGTAGTGCCAGATTAATTCTGGTAAGTAGTACACTGATTTCGTCAATGTCGTTCCCATGTATCAGGGAGAGATCAGTCTGGTTTGGTAAATGTAATAAAAAGTTTCCAGTACCACAGCAAGGGTCCAAAATTTTCTTTTTGCTTAGGTCAGGAAGAAAACTGTGGAGTCGGCTCAGTAACTTATCAACTACATCGGTTGGAGTATAGTATGCCCCAGTAGATTTGCGTTCTCCTATATTTTTTAAAGAAAGATAAAGTAGTCCTAGAAGGTCTTCCTGAGGGGTATAAGAAAAAGGAAGCGTAAATAATTCCGGACATTGTTTCCAAAATGAAAGAGCCTGCTTTTTATCAGGCAGCAGGTCGGAAATTAACCGATCAAAAGGAGCTACTTTGTAGGTGTTATTAATAAAAAGTGGTAGTAAGGCAACTTTTGTAGGAGCTTGTTCTGGTGTCAATACCTGCTGAAATAATTTCAAGGCGCACTCACATAAAATAGAACGGATTTCTAACTCTGACAAATCTTTCTTATCGCTGGAAATGAGAGATAACATCTGTTCCACGATTGGAAGGTTTGCAGAATCTGCTCGCAAGTAAGAAGCATAAAGTGTATTGCCGGAAATATATTTTTTATTTCTGCGGCTTTTTAAATGTTCTAATTTACCAGAAGTAAGCTGTTGCTCTACGGTTGTTACATAAGTGTGTGAAAAAAGAGGTTTTCCCATCTCCCAGCGTTGTGGTTTTATTTTCTTTAATCTGATCCAGTTTTTCCCTGTATTAATAGAAATGGATAATTTCTGGCAAAGAACATCTAAGGAAAGGTAGTCCTGTTCTGTTTCGGTTCCCTTTTTCAAAAAATCACCTCTTGTTTGGAATGCAAATTTTGTGCGGGCATGTCCCTACATCATATAACTGTTTTGGACATAGTTCGTATCTTTCTTATCATTATATAGGTGGCAATGGTTAAAATCAAGAAAGGAGACAGAGAAGAAAGCAGATCTTAAAAAAATTTGTTTCGCCACTTTATTGCTTCTTCTCGATAGCTGTTAGCAACATGCATTAGTTCGTTATATTGGGTCGTTGCACGCTGTAACATTTCGTTTAAATCATCAATTTGTTTCTCTTTTTCCTCTAGTTGTGTTTGGAGTGATTCTGTTTCTATTTGGTTGGAAAGGTTTGCTTCGGCAGCATGTAACGGATTTATATCAATCGAACAAACCGTATAATCACTTTGAATCTGCAATAATTGGCAATCTTCTTTGGTTAGGACTTGTAATAGTAATTCCTCCTTTTGATTTAGGAGTTGATAGGAAGGAAGGGAGTGGTATGTTGTTTCTAAAAGAATAGGAGTCTGTTTGGTAAGTGGATTTATGGCGTGTATTCGGGATAGATGTGTTTCTTTATTAATAGATATATAAAATAGATAAAGCTGTTTTTGAAAAATATGTAGTTTGAAATTAGTATAAAGCGTAGTTGTGTTTTCTGCTTGAGAGTAGATGGTGGAAGCAGACGGATAGCGATTTACAATTAATTGATGGGCGGTATTGAGATAGCAGTAGTAAAGAACATTATTAAAAAGAATGCAGTCTAAATCCTTTAAAAAATTGGAACTAAGCAGGCGTGGACGGTACCATATATTTCCAGACTTTTGTTGTAGAAAAATATTGCTGTTTTTGGTTGAGAGAAGAAAACTTTGCTGATTGGTTGTTGTAATAAATAAATCCATAGGCATATCCCATTTTTATTCGAATTTATTCTAATATATGGTGGCAAATTGCAAAATAGAACATAGTATGTATTAAAAAGAAAGACAAGGGTTGAGAACATGGCAAAATGTAAATGTGGAAACAGACCAAGAATTAGAAGTAATGCAGTACAGGCAATGCATAAAAAAGGAAAAAAATGTTGTGATGTTTGCACCAGTCCGGCGTGTGGCGATCCAAAGATGTTGAGTATCTTTGCACCGGTTATTTATGATGAAATAGGGATCAACTTATGTACGATGGTAGAGTTAGGAGTGGATATTCCAGCTACCTATTCTACTGTAACCAGTGCAACGATTCGTGTAATTGATGCGAATTTTGAATATGGTACGGAGGGAGTAACCATTGAACCGATTGCAGGAAGACCAAACTGCTATTTGATTACTTTAACGGATATTACCATACGATTTGCAGTGCAATTGTATGATGCAGCATGTCGATTAGTTACGACTCTTTATCCAGAAGCTCTATTTTTGCCATCAAATACAGAGGCAGAAACCTATGATGAAGATACCAATCCATCTTCCGTAGAGCTGGAGATTTTTGCACCATATGGAATCTCTTATGAAGAAGAGGGAGGCAATTTCATTCCTATAATAAATTATATCGGATTTACACAGATGAATGACATGATTCGTCAGGGAATCAATCTTTACAGTTTTGCAAAACTTTTAGAATTCGATATTGATAGTAGTACCATTACTGCAGGATTGACTTTGGTATTGCAGAGTGCTTACTTTACAGGTTACAAGATAGAAAGTGCTGGAAAAGTGGAGATACCAAAGGGTAGCATTATTCAAAGCGAAAATTCAGAGTGTTTGCGCTTTGTGGCTGGAGATTTGCTGAATCTTGAAATTAAACCATTAGATTTAGGTGCGCCATATTTTGATGAGTGTAATAAGAAATCTTGCAAGAAAAAAGAATCTGCCTGTAGTGAGTGTTGCAAGCAGGATGAATCAGAAGAGGATGAAAATACAGGGTGCTGTGCACACAGGGACAAATGCAACTATGGAAGAACAAGAGAGATAGGAAGGAATGGTTTTGGTGCCAATGGTGGTTTTACCAACTGTTTGCAATCGGAAGATGCTTTTGAAGAGACCGCAACGTATCAGGAACGATGCGAGTGTAATAGAGGACAGGAAGGTGGCTCGCAGTATCAAAATGGTTGTTGTTATAACGGAGAAAGAAAGTGTAATTAGAAAAAAAGACTTGATGGGTAACGTATAAATTTCCAATAGAAGGAAAATACCATAGGTTGTTTGGATAAAAAGAATGATAAGGCGTATTCCGTAAGGGATACGCTTTATTAAATGCTGCATAGTTAAAGAATTATAGAGGCTTAGAGATAGAAAGAAAATGCTTGACAAAAGTGACAAGGAAAAGTAATATAAATCATATAGTTAGCGTAAACTAACAAAAGAGATAAAAGAAATGTTGACAGAAGACATTTCTTTTGTTATAGTGAACATATGAACAATAAAACATATATAAAAACGAGAAAGAAGGTATGAAAAATGTTTCTTCAGGTGAAAAATTTAAAAAAAAGTTATGGGGAAGGCAGCAATCGTTTGGAAGTGTTAAAGGGCATTGACTTTTCGGTTGAAAAAGGAAATATCTGTGTATTGTTAGGACCATCCGGTTGTGGAAAATCCACGCTTCTAAATATCATCGGAGGTATTGATACAGCAGACAGTGGTTCTATTATTATTGATGGAGATCGAACGGAAGATATGAAAGAGAGGGCGTTGACGCTTTATCGAAGAAAGCACTTAGGATATATTTTTCAGATGTATAATCTAATTCCTAACCTTAGTGTCAAAGAAAACATTGAAGTGGGGGCGTATCTAAGTGACAATCCGCTGGATATAGACGATTTATTAAAAACACTGGGATTGTATGAATACCAGAATAATTTGCCAAATCAATTGTCAGGAGGGCAGCAGCAGCGTACCGCGATTGGTCGTGCCATTGTAAAAAATCCAGATATTTTACTTTGTGACGAACCGACAGGTGCTTTGGATTATCATACATCCAAGGATATTTTGAAATTGATTGAGGACGTAAATCAGAAGTATGGAAATACAGTAATTATGGTAACGCATAATGATGCAATTAAAAATATGGCAGATCGGGTCATTAAATTGCGTGATGGACAGATACGAAAAGATTATAAGAATGAAACAAAGATTGCAGCGTGTGATTTAGATTGGTAAGGGTGGTGACAAAATGAGAAATCCATTATATAAACGGATACCAAGAAACTTCATTGGCGATATTGGAAAATATTTTGTTATTGCAGTCTTTATGATTTTGACAATCGGATTAGTATCTGGTTTCTTGGTAGCAGGAGACAGCATGATTGTATCCTATAATGAAAGTTTTGAGAAGTATAATATTGAAAATGGTCATTTCGTTGTATCAAACGAATTGACAGAGGCATCTATTAAGGAAATGGAAAAAGAAAAGATTCACATATACAAAGATTTTTATCGAGAAATGGATGTGGATAAAAATGGAGATGGGAAACGAGATAGTACCATTCGTATGTTTGTGAATCGAACAAAAGTCAATAAAGTTTGTCTGATGAAGGGAAAATTGCCAAAGGGAGAAAAGGAAATTGCCATTGATCGTATGTATGCAGACAATAATAAGCTGACAGTAGGCGATACGATTGAAGTAGGCGGAAAAAAACTGAAAATCAGTGGTTTGGTTGCCTTATCCGACTATAGTGCGTTGTTTTCCGATAATGCAGACTTGATGTTTGATTCCATTAAGTTTGGTGTAGCGGTAGTAGAGCAACAATGCTTTGATCAGTATACAGATACGAAAGTAAATTATGATTATGCATGGAAATATGAGAAAGAACCAAAAAATGAAACAAAAGAAAAGGAAGTAGCAGAGGACTTGCTTGAAAAAATTGTTGGTATTGTTGCAACACAGCAAGTTAGTGTACAGACATACATACCAGGCTATGCAAATCAGGCGATTCATTTTACTGGCGATGATATTGGTGGAGACAGGACAATGATTATCGTTCTGTTATATGTAGTAATTGTTATCTTAGGTTTTGTATTCTCTGTTACGATTAACCATACCATTACAAAAGAGGCAGCAGTCATTGGAACCCTTAGGGCATCAGGCTATACAAGAGGCGAGTTAAAAAGACATTATATGTGTATGCCGATTTTAATTACATTGATAGCGGCATTGATTGGAAATATACTAGGCTACTCTTTCTTTAAAGATATGGTAGCAGGGTTATATTACAATAGTTATAGTCTTCCAACCTATAAGACATTATGGAATGCAGATGCCTTTGTGCTTACTACAGTAGTTCCAATTCTTTTGATGATTTTAACAAATTATTATTTCATAACCAAAAGCCTTCGTTTATCACCATTAAAGTTTATTCGACGAGATTTAAGCAAGACAAAAAAACAAAAAGCAAGAAAACTTCCAAACTTTTCGTTCTTATCACGTTTCCGTTTGCGTATTGTGTTGCAGAATATGTCAAGTTATGTCGTGCTATTTGTAGGTATTTTATTTGCAAATGTATTGTTGCTATTTGGACTTATGATGTCCCCACTTCTCACACATTACCAGCATGAAATTGTGGATAAGATGGTGGCAGATTATCAATATGTGTTGAAGACACCAGTGGAAACCGAAAACGAAAAGGCAGAAAAATTTTCTATTACTACCTTAAAAACAGAAAGAGAACCAAAAGAGGGAGAAGAAATCAGTATTTATGGTATTAAGAAGGATAGTGATTATCTAAAAATAGGAGATTCCGAAGATGGCGTTTACATCTCAAAAGGATTTAGCGAGAAATACCAATACAAAAAAGGAGATATCATTCGGTTAAAAGAGCCATACGAAAATAAGTACTACAAATTTAAAATTAAAGGAATGATTGATTATCCAGCTTCTTTGGCAGTCTTTATGGATCAAAAGCAATTTGCTAAGATGTTTGACAAGGAAGAAGATTATTTTAATGGTTATTTCACCAATGAGAAGTTGAGTGATGTAAAGGATAACGATATATTGAATTGTATTACACAGGAGGATTTAACAAAGGTATCCCGCCAGATGGAAAAATCTATGGGATCGATGTTTTATATCGTTGAAATGTTTGCAGTTGTTTTAGCAGCTATGTTAATTTATCTTTTAACAAAACTTATTATTGAAAAGAATAGCAATTCTATTTCCATGGTAAAAATATTGGGATATACACAAAGGGAAATTGGAGGTTTGTATTTGACAGCCACTACCTGGGTAGTAATCATTTCTGTATTGATTAGTCTTGGAATTTCTACAGTCATCATGCGAAAATTGTTCTTTATATTTATGCAGGATTACGGCGGTTGGTTAAGCTGTTACATCGAAACGAAAACGTATGTAGAAATGTTTCTTATGAATCTTGGTATGTATTTTGTCGTAGCATTGCTTCAATTTATGAAAATCAAGAAGATACCGATGGAAGAAGCGTTGAAAAATGTAGAATAGAAACAAAAAGATGGTTGCCACAAAAATGTGGCAGACCATCTTTTTTGTTCTATTGCAGTTTAGCTAAAAATACCCATAAAGTGCTTTTTTCACTTTCATTATGACATTGTCGGCTGAACTGTTATAATTTATTCTGCTAAGTACGCTTCGTTAATTGCAATCACTTTTTTCATAGCTTCCTGACCAGGAGCACCGATTGTATTTCTCTTCTTTACACAAGTTTCCATACTGATTGCATCATAAATATCCTCTTCAAATACAGGGCTGATAGCTTTGTATTCTTCTAAAGTCATATCATCCAGTGCGATATTCTTATCAATACAAAATAGTACAAGCTGTCCCACAATACCATGAGCATCACGGAATGGAACACCATGATTTACTAAATAGTCAGCAGCGTCGGTAGCGTTGGTAAAACCGTTACGTGCACTCTTGTTCATATTATCTTTTTTAAATTCCATTGTAGAAATCATACCAGTAAATAAAGCGATACATCCCTTTACTGTATCAATGGCATCAAAAGTAAGCTCTTTATCTTCCTGCATATCTTTATTGTATGCTAAAGGAAGACTTTTCATAGTTGTTAAGAGAGAAACTAAAGCACCGTAGACACGTCCTGTCTTACCACGAACAAGTTCTGCAATATCTGGATTTTTTTTCTGTGGCATAATGCTACTTCCGGTACTATAACTATCATCAATTTCCACAAATTGATATTCATTGGAATTCCAGATTATAATTTCCTCACAAAAACGACTTAAATGCATCATAATCGTACACATTGCAGATAAAAACTCAATCAGATAATCTCTGTCAGAAACGGAATCCATACTGTTAAGAGTAGGACCGGCAAAGTGTAAAAGCTCTGCGGTGTAATTACGATCCAATGGGTAAGTGGTACCAGCTAAAGCACCAGAACCGATTGGAGAGTAGTTCATACGCTCGTAGATATCGTGCAAACGAGAACGGTCACGTTTAAACATCTCAAAATAGGCACCTACATGGTGTGCCAGTGTCACAGGCTGAGCCTTTTGTAAATGTGTAAAACCTGGCATATAGGTATCTAAATTTTCTTTCATAATCAAATGAAGTTCTTCCAGTAATTTTTTTAATAGTTCATCTACAGCTAAAACCTCATCTCTTGTGTAAAGCTTCATGTCCAGAGCAACCTGATCGTTACGACTGCGACCAGTGTGAAGTTTTTTTCCTGCATCACCAATACGTTCGATCAAATGTGCTTCTACAAAGCTATGAATATCTTCGTGCGTACCATCAATAACCAATGTACCATTTTCAATATCACGGCGGATACCAGATAATCCATCTACGATTTGATTTTTTTCATCTTCTGTCAAAATACCCTGCTTGGCAAGCATTGTAACATGAGCAATACTGCCTTCGATATCCTGTTTATAAAATTTCTGGTCAAATCCAATGGATGCATTAAAATTGTGAACTAGTTGGTTGGTCTCTTTTGTAAAACGGCCACCCCATAATTTCATATGTATTACCTCGTCTTTCCTTGTAAAATGTATCAACTTAAATCCTCATCCTGATCTTCAAAGTCAGTAGAGTATTCTTCCGTATTGCCCTCTTCTAATAAGTTATCTTCCAGTGGTCCGTACAAAGTCGGAAAATGTACATGTAAATCGTGTACATATTTTTCGTGTTGATGTATATGTTCGGACACGATAGAAGAAAAAGAATCATCCTTCGTACTGATTTCTCTAGCTTCCTCCCCGCCATAACAGCGATAATATTTTAAAAGATTCCCGCTGTTTAATTGAATTGTTGAAGCATTGCATAAATCCGAATTGCGCTGGTATGGAAGCTTATCATACATGCTAGAATTGTTTTCCAAAGATGTATCATAAGGCCGTTGTGCCTCAGAAGGATATTTAATTCCCATACTAACACCCCCTATAGTCTTCTTTCATTATACTATTGCGTTTGGGATAATGCAATCAGAAAGTAGAAATGCTAAATATTGCAAAAATATTACGAATCTAACTTTGGGATAGAAAAAAGCATCTATGAAAAAAATGTAAAAAAAGATAGGAATAATACTCAAAAATTATTGACAAAAATTGTGCAATAATGCCAAGTGAAAAAACAGAGATAACAGAAGAAAGAGAAAAAATAAGAAAAAGAGAGAACGGAAAAACTGGAAAATAAGGGAAAAAAGAAAGATTGGAGATTTTTTTTGGATGGGAAAAGGCAATATGTGAAAAATATATAAAAATTGAATAGAAATACAAAAGAATTATATGAAAAATGGCAATAAAATGTCTGGTAATCATTACAAAAGTGTTAAAAATATTTGAAAATTCTATTGGAAATAAATCTAAAATTAGTATATAATAAAAATAACTTATAGAAAGTTCAAATTATAGAAAATGAAGGAGGAAATGCAAGTGCATAACATTAAGAGAAGAATTATGGGAAGCTTAATGGCTGTATTAATGGGTACAAGTACCATCTTGGGTACATGTCCGGCTCCACTTTTTGCAGCTAATGTTTCCGCAAAAGCAGAAGTGGAAGTGACTTCTGATGCATCTGAAGTGAATGCAAACCAGTATGGATTAGTTTCTGCAAAGCAGGGTAATATTTTACATGCATGGGATTGGAAGTTCACAGATGTAACAAAAAATATCGAGGATATAGCAGAGGCTGGTTATTCTCTAGTACAGGTATCCCCATGCCAGGTATGTGAGAATACAACTACTAATAATGATTGGTGGAAGTTATATCAGCCATATGACTACAAGTTCGGAAATTCACTGGGAACAGCAGATGAATTTAAGGAAATGTGTTCTACAGCAGAAAAATATGGTGTTTCTATTATTGTCGATGTAGTAGCAAACCATATGGCAGGAACTGGTACTGGAAGTTGTGGTGAGAGAAAATCACAAGTAGATAGTTGGTGGACGGATGATAAGTTCCATAATACTGGAGTGAAGTTTACAGGTGCTTATGATGACAATCGTGAAATGATGGTACGTTCTAACATCGGTATGCCGGATGTGGCAACAGAGAGAGAAGATGTACAGCAAAGAATGATTTCATATCTGGAAACTTTATTGGATATGGGAGCAGATGGTTTCCGTTATGATGCAGCAAAGCATATCGGTACAACCAGCGATAGTGGAAATTCAAAAGATACATTCTGGAAGAATATTTCCGCAGCCGTATCTGCAAAGAGACCAGATGCATTGGTATATGGCGAGATTTTAAATAGTATGCCTGTATCAGATGAATATTATGTAAATGATGGTATCAAAGTAACGGAAAGCCAGAAGGGCTGGGATATGAAGGACTTGGTACGAGGTGAAGGAACAGTTTCACAAAAGAGTGCATTTACATATACAAGAAAATCATCTGCTTCTAATTTGATTACTTGGGTAGAAAACCATGATACTTATTTAAATCATTGGGGTAGTACGGGATTAGCAGACAATCATAATCATAAGAATTATATGTCTGATGACCAGATTATGCTTGCATGGTCTACTGTAGCTGCAAGAGCAGATGCACAGGCACTTTACTTTGCAAGACCAGATGGATGTTCAGAACCAGCAAATCCTAATGACAATGATGCAAGTAATACAATTCAAGGTAACTTGGGTATGAGTACAAAGAATTTTGATTGGAAGGATAAGAAAGTTGCATCTGTTAATAAATTTAAGAATGCAATGGTAGGCGAAGGTGAAGAATGTTCTACAAGTGGAAATCTTGCAATCATTAAACGTGGAAACAAAGGTGTTGTAGTTACCAACTTTGGAAGTGGTTCTGCAAACTTTGATGTAAGCGGATTATCAGGATTAAAAGATGGAAAGTACACAGATGCTAGTGGACAGAACGGAGAATTTACTGTATCTGGTGGAAAAGTTTCTGGCTCTGTAAAGGGAAATTCATTTGTTGTATTATATGATGCGGATTCCGTTGTACAGGTGACAGAAACACCATCTGCGACTCCTGATGAGACACCAGTAGCTGGAGCAGCATCTGTTTCTTTTGAAAATGGCGGTGGTAAGTTTAAAGAAGCTGTTAAGGAAACAATTACGGTAAAGAATGCAGAATATGCATACTATAGTTATGATGGTGCAGATTGGACAGAAATCAAAGATGGAAAAGCTACAGTGACAATCGGTGCAGATGCAAAGAACATTGGTGATACATATGCATTATATGTAAAAGCAATGGGAAAAGATGGAAAGCTAGTTGATAGTGAAAAAACTTATACATATTCAACAAGCTCAAGCGAAACTGGAACCACACATTCTTTGAAACTTAGAATTGCAAAATCTGAACAGGCAACAGCACCTTATGTATACTTCAAAGGTAGCACAACAGCATGGCCAGGAGAGGCTATGACAGAAGAGGGTGACTATTGGGTATATGTGTCAGATACAATGACAAGCGGAGAGGTAATCTTCAATGGTGGAACTGGAAGCTGGCAGGATCCTGAAAAGGATAAAGGTTGGCATACAGTAGCCGGATATATGCAATATAGTTTGAAAGACAAAGCAGTTACTGAATTTTCAGAAACAACGGAGGCAACTGTTTCTCCAGATGCAAAGAAGGCAAATAAGGCACCAGAATTTGTTCTTTCAACAACAATACCAACAGAGACACCAGCTACTCAGACAGCAGAACCAACAGAGGCACCAACAGCAACACCAGATAATGTGACAGGTGAGATGAGTATCTCTGTTAATAAAGTAGATGGTACACAGTTCGATACAGAAACATTACCAGTAACAATTAAAGTAGAAAATGCAACAGATGCTGTTTATAGCATTGACGGTGGTGCAGAGGTTAGCTTTGATGGTGAGACAACTGTTGAAGTTGGCGAAGGCAAGATTGCTGATACAGACGTAACATTGAAGGTAACAGCAACAGATAAAGAAGGCACAAGAAGTGCAACAACATATACTTACAAAAAGGTATTTAATCCTAAGAAGGCAGCAGAAAATCAAAAAGTAGGAACTGTTACAACAGCAGTTACTAAGATTAAGAGTTTGATGGAAGTAGTATCTGATGCAGCACAGGCAGATGCAGATGTACTTCAAGGAGAACCAGAAAGTAGTTATTTTTCAACAAACCCTAATAATCAGACTGGTGCAAAAAAGACAATCACATCAGCAAAAGATTTTACAGAGGATATGATTATTGCTCAGGGTGTGGCAAATGATGGTATTACCTCGTTCAAGGGAACACATGAAGGACCTGTATATGATACTTATGCTTTGTTTGGTGCATATGATGATACAAATGTATACATAGGTGTGCAATATACAAATGTAATTGATGTAATTGATCCAGCGCAAGGTTATCCAATCTCTGATAATGGAAAGCCTTCAGCAGGTGATATTCCACAAATGATGGTATTTGATACACGTTCTGGCGATTATACCGATGGTACTGCAAATGATACAAAACAGAAGACAGCATGGGACACAAATGTCAAGTTTGCAGGGAATGCAAAGGTAGATAAGTTATTTGTTTATTCAGCAAAGGCAGAAGTAAATAATACTGCATTATTTAAGTCGGTAAATGGAATTGTAGATTATAACACTGTAATTTCTTCAAAAATAGCTTCGACAGGAAAAACAGGAATTACATACAAATATGAAGATGGCTTCTTCTGCAAGAATATGTATGGTATTAAAAGAAATGGATATGATGGTTATACACCAGCAGATTTAAATAGTGATTCGTCTGAATGGATTGACTTCTTAACAACAAGTCATGACACAGATAAAGACACATTTATGATTATGACTATACCAATGTCAACTTTAGGAGTAACAGCTGATAAGGTTGCATCTGAAGGAATTGGTGTTATGAGTATTTCAACATTTGGGGCAAGTGGAATTGGAAGTTGTCCACAAGATTTAAGTATGTTAGATGTAGCTTGTGATCCGTATGGTCCAGATGAGTCGACATCAGCAGAAAAAGAAGATGAAGATACTGTTACAACTAAATTGGCACAACTTGGGGGCTCTGTAGATAATCCTATTAAGACACCTAAGCCAATTACATCAGCAGAAGTGACAGCAACACCAGATAGTAGTGTAGCAACAGCAACACCAGAGGTTACACCATGTGTAACAGCAACACCAGAAGCAACCGATAGTAGTGTGGCAACAGCAACACCAGAAGCAACCGATAGTAGTGTAGCAACAGCAATACCAGAAGTTACACCACATGTAGTAGCAACACCAATTGTACCAGAAGATACAGATCAAATGGTTGTAAACTTTGGTGCAGAAAAAGCAGCTCCACAGGTTGCTGGAACAACTTTGAAATTAGAGGCAAAACCATATAACACAACAGGAACTTGTCAGTATCAGTTTGTAGTTGACGGTCAGGTTGTACAGGAATACTCAGAAAGTGCTTCTTATAATTGGTATGCAACTTCAGGAAAGCATACAATTAGTGTAAGCGTAAAAGATCAAACAGGAAAATATGTTGTAGTTGAGAAAAACTATACAGTTATGGGTGATAATCCAGCGACTCAGGAACCAACAGCAACACCAGAGGTTACACCATGTGTAACAGCAACACCTGTACAGTCACCAACAATTGAGGATCCAAAGGAAACAGAAGCACCAGTTGAAATTACTGTAAAAGCATCCTTTGGAAAGGCTTCACCACAAAAGGTAAATACTGCTATTAAGATTACACCAAGAGTAAGTGGTACAAAGAATAGTTACAAATACTCTATTATGGCTGAATTAAAGAACAGCACATATACACAGCGTGTTGCAAGTAATTCAACAGCAAAGAGTGTAACTTGGAAACCGAAAAAAGCAGGTACTTATAAGATTACAATTTCAGTTACAGATTCAGAAGGATATAAGGGCGTAAAGACTTACAACTATGTAATTAAACAGCCTAAACTAACTGTAAAGGGAAGCATTAGTAAGAAATCAATTAAGCTTGGTCAAAAGGTTAAGATTACAACAAATGGTACAGCAAGTAAGGGTACTTTGAAGTTTAAGATTACTTCTAAGAAGAAGGGTGACAAGAAAGCAGTTGTACTTAAGAAATACAGTACAAAGAAAACTTGTATCTGGAAGCCAAAGAAGAAAGGAACATATACAATTACTGTATATGCGAAAGACGGAAGTGGAAAACAGGTTAAAAAGACTCTTAAACTAACTGTAAAAGCAAAGAAATAATAAAAATTCTTAAAATAGGTAAATATAGGGGCTGCAATAATTTTGTGGCTCCTATTTTTTCTCTCACAGTATAGAAATATTTGTGAAGAATGTACAATGAAATATGATAATATGATGTTTTTTTTACATTATTTTGTAGAAGTATCTAAAAATGGAAATATAAGGGAATATTATTGAAACGAAAATGTGTAAATGATAAAATATAGAAAAATACACCAATATCACATTTTAAGATATGAGACATAGGAAAAAAAGAATGGAGGAAATAGAATGGCAAGAAAGAAAGTTCTTAGTGTAGCATTAGCTGCTATGTTGTCTACGAGTACGGTATTTGGAAGTTCACCACAGTTCTCGCAGATAGTATCAGTTAATGCTAAAAAAACTACAAGTGAAGATCAGGATGTGGAAGAAACAGAGGTAGTAACCGATGCAGAACAGGTAGATGCATCTAGTTATGGATTATGTGATAACACAAAGGATGGTGCTATTTTGCATGCATTCTGTTGGTCTTTCAATACCATTAAAGAAAATATGAAGGATATTGCAGAGGCGGGGTACACAACAGTACAGACATCTCCTGCAAATGCTTGTAATGATAGTAGTCCAGGAATGATTTTGTATGATTCTAATAATAAAGATGATTCCTATGATGGAAAGCGGGGATGTTGGTGGTGGCATTACCAACCAACAGATTGGACCGTAGGAAATTATCAGTTGGGTACAAGAGATGATTATAAAGCAATGTGTGAAGAAGCGGACAAGTATGGTGTAAAGATTATTACAGACGTACTTCCAAATCATACAACACCTGATATTGCAAGGGTTTCAGACAACCTTGCAAATGCAGCAGGAGGAAAGGGAAAAGGTCAATTATACCATGAGAATGGTTTTAATGAAATTAATGATTATAATAATCGTTACGAATGTACCCTTGGTCAAATGGGAGGACTTCCAGATGTAAATACTGAAAATCAAGGATTTCAGGCATATTACTTAAAATACTGTAATGATATTATTTCTCTGGGATGTGATGGGTTCCGTTATGATACGGCAAAACATATTGGTGTTCCGAGTGATCCTAAGGATAGTTCTAATACCAGAGGTGTGAATGATTTCTGGGATATAGCAACTGGAAAAAAAGCAGTCAATGGAATTAGTTTGAACAAAGCAGATGAATTATTTATTTATGGAGAAGTATTACAGGATCGTAATATTCCGTATAATGAGTATGCATCCTATATGAATATGACAGCGAGTGGATATGGCGGAACATTAAGGTCTGCTATTGGAAGCAAAGATTTTTCTACAGGTCGAATCTCAGATTGGAATCATGCTACACCAAATCGAATTGTAACTTGGGTAGAATCTCATGATACCTACTTTAATAAGCATGAATCTGCATGGTTGAACGATTGGCAGATACGTGCTTGCTGGGCAATTATTGCGGCAAGAGATAATGGTACACCGCTATTCTTTTCAAGACCAGATGGTTCAGATGGACCTTCTACAAATTATGTAGGAAATAATGTGCTTGGAGCGAAAGGTAACGACCAGTTTAAGCATCCAGAGGTGGCTGCATGTAACCGTTTTCGTAATGCAATGGTCGGAGAAAAGGAATATTTAAGCAATCCAAATGGAAGCGGAAGTTTGTTAGCAATTGAAAGAGGAAATAAGGGTGTTGTAATTGTAAACCTTGGTTCTGATGCGTCTAATATTAAGTTGCAGAAAGTAGCAGATGGAACGTATACAGAAGAAGTAAGTGGAAAACAGGTGCAGGTTTCAGGAGGTACTTTAAATTATACAGTACCAGGTGGAACTGTTGCAGTAGTATACAATCCAACAGCGATTACCAAAGACCCATCCGTATCCGTTTCTAAGGATACAGGAACATTTACAGCTCCATTTGATTTGAAATTGACACCTGTAAATGCAACAAAAGCAACGTATTCTATCAATGGTGGTGATACAGTAGAATTTACAAAGGCAACTACCGTTAAGATTGGTGAAGGATGCGAAATTGGTGATAAAGTTACGGTAAAAGTAACAGCTACAGGTGAAGGTGAGCCATTTGAAAAGACATTTACATACACAATGGCAGATGCACCACAGTATAAAATGTATCTTCGTGTGAAGAAATCTGACTTTGACAGTGCACCAACGTTATATTTATATGATTCAGAAACAGGAAAAACGGCTTTAAATGGTTCATGGCCAGGAAATGCCATGACAGCAGAAGGTGATTATTATGTATATACGAGTGATACAGTAGATAGCGGAGTTGCTATTTTAGTGTCTGGTACATGGAGAAGTACAGAAGATATGCAGCCGGGCTTAAGTGTAAATGGTTATATGGAATACGATAAATCCTCAAATAAGTTTTCGACATTTACAATTGAGACAAAACCGCCAGTTACAAAGGCACCTACAAAAGAGCCAGAAAAGACTGCTACACCAAAACCGTCTTCAACGGCTACTACGACACCAACCAAAACTGCCACACCAAAACCAGAAAATACAGCAACCTCAAATAGTCCAAGTATTTCTGTTTCAGTGAAGGATGGTAGTTCATTTACAACAGAAACAGAATCTGTAAAAGTAACACTTGCAAATGCAACAAAGGGGACTTACCGTGTTGATAATGGACCGGAAAAAAGCTTTGGAACTAGCACAACAGTTGTTTTAGGACAAGGAAAGATAGCAGATACAGATGTTACACTGGAAGTGACAGCGGTGTCTGGAAGTAAAGAAGTAACAAAAACATTTACTTATTATAAAGTATTTGATGGTGAGAAAGCAGAAGTAAAGGCATCTGCCCTTCAAAAACTGCAAAGTTTATTTGAAGTGGTTGCAGAAGCGGCACAAACAAATACAGCAGCAGAAAGTGATGCTTACTATGCAACTAACCCAGATGGGAAACTAGGAAAAGAGGCAACCATTACAGGAATGGCTGATTTTACTCAGGACATGTTGGTTGCTCGTAGCGGTGCTTGGGATGTACCAAATGCATGGAACGGAGCACATGAAAATAGTGTAGCGGATTGCTATGGCTTATATGCTGCTTGGGATAGTGACAATCTTTATATTGGACTGGAAATGGTAAATACAACAGACACATGGGCAAATGAAGGAGATGGACCACTTCTTGACGGAGGAAAGATGTCGAATGTACCTATTGTGATTGCAATCAATACTGGTAAGGGAAATAAAATGTCTGGACAATGTGTAGATAAGTCGGATAGTGACCATATTTGGCAGTGTAATGTGGAATTTGAAACAAGAATTGACCATTTGTTATTTGCATCTGCAAAAGGAAGCGGCGGAGAGCCAGGATTGTTTACGGCGGGCACAGATGGAAAGAGTGATTATAAAAACTATTTAGTTGGCTTTAAGGATGCTGGAATTACCTATAAGGCAGAGGATGGTAGTATTTCGCCAGAAATTATGCAATTAGTAGGTTCTAAAGATGTTTCAGATGCGCATGACAAGTCTATGTATAAAGATGCCATGACAATGGGACATAATAGAAAATATGATACATTCTTTACCTATACAATACCTTTAAAGGCATTAAATATTGATAAGTCATATATTGAAGCAAATGGTGTTGGAATTATGGGACTAGGAACAAGACAAACTTCACCATTGGATTGTGTTCCTCATGATCCATCCATGTTGGATAATACGATGGAGTCCTATACGCAGGCGGATGATAATACTTCTTTTGAAAAAGAAGATTTAGATATTATTACAGTGCCATTGGCAGCGGTAGGAAATGCCAAAGGTGGTGGAGAAGGTTCTGGAGAGGTTTTGAAAACAGAAGAACCGAAAAAAACAGAACAACCAACAAAGACAAATGTACCAGAAAAAACAGAGGAAGCAACAAAAACAGAGGCTCCAAAGAAAACGGAAGCTCCAAAAAAGACAGATGCTCCTCTTGAGACAGCAGTGGTAGCAACAAGTAATCCTGGGGATAAATTTACAGTAAATTTTGGTGCGGATCGTTCTTCTCCTCAGCTTAATACAACTAAATTAAACTTAAAAGCAGTTGCTTATGGTGGAAAGAAAAGCTATAAATATGAATTTTTAGTAGATGGTGAAACGGTACAAAAAGCTTCTACGAAGGATACTTATAGTTGGTCTCCAAATACAGGAAATCATACTATAAAGGTTATTGTGGAAGATGCAGATGGAATAAAGATTTCCTGCGAGAAGAAATATGTAATAGAAAGTACGGAAGGCCAGACAACACCTTCTACGAAACCAACAACTGCACCTACGAAGGAACCGACAAAAACTGCTTCGCCAAAGCCTACGGATGGTGTGGTACCATCAGGTGAGTTGATGGCGAGATTGAAGTTTTCGGCTGTATCACCACAAAAAGTTGGAAAAGCAATTGGATTGAATTTGGTTGCAGTTGGCGGAACTGCTCCGTATAAATACTCTATAACAGTTACTGATAAATCAGGAAAGCCTGTTAGATTGTTAAATAAATCTAATTCTGGTACTGCTACATGGAAACCATCAAAAGCAGGGACTTATAAGATTTACAGTATGATTGAAGATGCCAATGGAGATGTAGTAATAAAGAATACGACATACACAATTAAGGCATCAAAGACAATTACAGTAAAAGGTTTTAAACCAAGTAAATATACTGTGGCAAAAGGTAAGAGTGTGAAGTTTACGATGAAGGCAGTATCTTCTAATAAAGGAAAAGTACAATACAAACTCTCTGTACAGAAAAAAGGAACTTCTAAAAAAGTAGTCATTAAAAAGTATTCTAAAAAAGCAACGTTTACATGGAAAACGAAGAAAAAAGGTAAATATACCATTTATCTGACGGTGAAAGATGCAAAGGGAAAGACAACAACAAAGAAGTTAAGTAAACAGATTACAGTAAAATAATTGGCAAGTAAGAAAAGGAAGAGGCCAAAAGCAGAAATGCGGGAGGCTTCTTCCTTTTTGGTGTAAAACTTAGAAAAAGTTCTAGTTTGGATTTAAAAGAGACAGGGATACCTGTTTTGTCTCACTTTTGTTAAAATTGTATAAAAATAGACAGGATGAAAAAAGCTTATGGCAAAAAAATAAAAATTCAGAAAATAAATTTAAAAGACGAATTGTTTAAATGTTTCAAAAAAAATACAAAATTATTGAAAATTTTATATAAAAGTGTTATAATGAGGGACGAAACGGAAGAAGCTTTTGTAAAAATATTTGAGAGGCATGGTTTCAATAAAGGAACGGAGGAAGAGATATGGTTAGAAAGAAAGTCCTAAGTATTGCCCTTGCAGCAATGATGACAACAGGTACTATTTTAGGAGATAACTCGGCACTGTATCAGTCTATATTTGTAAAGGCAAAGACGACAACGGATACAGAAGTAACAGTGGATGAAAAACAGGTGGATGCAAATGAATATGGATTGGTGGATAACATTCAGGACGGTACTATTTTGCATTGCTTTGACTGGAAGTATAATGATATTAAGGCAGAATTAAAAAATATTGCAGATGCAGGTTTTACGTCTGTGCAGACATCACCAGCACAAAGAGACGATTCATATGGGGTATGGTATATGTTATATCAGCCACAGAGTTTTTCTATTGCAACGAATGCGCTAGGAAGTAAAGAAGATTTACAGTCCTTATGTACAGAAGCTGAAAAATATGGAATTAAGGTAATTGTCGATGTGGTTGCTAATCATATGAGAGGTGATGGTAACAATGTAGATGACAATATGAAACGAAGTAATCATCCTGATTATTGGCATACAGATGACTATGATAGTGGAAGAAACATTGATTGGAAAAATCGTTTTCAGGTAACACATGGAAGAATTGGTATGCAGGACTTAAACTCAGAAAATAGTAGTGTCCAGAATATTGTTGCAAATTATGTAAAAGAGTTAGCGTCCGTAGGTGTGGATGGTATTCGATGGGATGCAGCAAAGCATATTTCTTTACCTTCTGAAAATTGTAACTTTTGGAAAGTAGTCACAGAGGCAGCTGGGCTATATAATTATGGAGAGATTTTAGGAGGACCTACAGATGACACTAGTTCAGAGTCCGCTAAAAGCTTGATGAAGGAATATACAAATTATATGTCTGTAACAGATAATAGTTATGGAAGTGATTTGTGTGGATCTTTTAGAGATGGAAAGATTACAGGAACATCGGGCATATGGACTAATAAAGGAGTAAGTGCTGACAAGTTAGTATATTGGGGAGAAAGTCATGATACATATGCTAATGATGAAGGTGATGGTGGTTGGACAAAGAATATCAGTCAGAATGCGGTTGACCGGGCTTATGCCATTGCAGCTGGACGAGCAGATGCAACATCCTTATATTTTTCACGTCCATCCGCAACAGCAAAGACAAGTATTATGGCTGGGGCAAAAGGTAGCACACATTTTACTTCAAAGGAAGTAGCTGCGGTCAATCATTTACATAATGCTTGTGTAGGGCAGAAGGATTATTATGTGGCAGGAAGTGACGCAGCAGCAGTATGTCGTGAAACTGGTGCCGTAATTGTAAAAGGAAGCGGAAGTGGACAGGTTACCATTCAAAATGGTGGTGGTTTGACTGCACCTGGTACATATACAGATGAAGTTTCAGGAAGCACCTGGACAGTAACAGCAGACACGATTTCAGGAACAGTAGGAGATTCTGGTATTGCTGTAATCTATAATGGAGCAAAAAAACCAACTGTTTCTGTGTCAAAAGATAGTGGAACTTTTACTGAACCATTTGAGTTGACATTGACACCTTCTAATGTAGACAAAGCTACCTACTCTATCAATGGTGGTGATGCCGTAGAATTTACAAAGGCAACAAAGGTAAAAATTGGTGAGGGATGTCAGATTGGAGACAAAGTTACAGTAAAGATAACAGCTACAGGTGAAGGAGAGTCGTTTGAAAAGACACTTACCTATACTATGACAGATGTTCCAGTTGCAAAATTCCTTGTAAGAGCAAAAAAATCAGACTTTACTTCAGCACCATATATTTATGCATTTTCTTCTGGTGCTACAGCGAAAGAATATGCTGGAAAGTGGCCTGGTACAAAGATGACAGAAGAGGGAGATTACTATGTATTCTCTAGCGATGATATGGATAGTGCAACTGTTATTTTAAGCGATGGAAATAACGGATGGAGAAATACACAGGAGAATGAAACAGAAGTTGTAGTAAATGGAATGATGGAATACGATAAATCCAGCAACAAGTTTACTACTATTACGATTGCATCCAAAACACCTAGTCCTACTACAGTAGTGACACCGACACCAAAGATAAC
>ULNJ01038982.1_pt1 | contig 37767 bp, 27 predicted proteins | sample 1951891 | NCBI WGS metagenome assembly ULNJ01 (sample SAMEA4835574, study PRJEB28245) | human gut metagenome | biome: gut microbiome; material: fecal sample | place: Denmark | collected 2008 | reverse complement strand
TGCTCGTTGGGCAAGTAGCATAATACTCGTTGGACAAGTAGTATAAGGCTACTTGAACAGGTATCCTTGCATGCCTTCCGAACATGGCAATATTATTGTATGCGGGCACCTGTAATTCTGCTGCTTTCTATGTGGCAGGATGGCTGTCCGGACATGGAATGGAGGTAGAGGACATTTGGATGAAAATATCGGGGAATAAGGAAATTGTCGGTGTCTTTTTATTTACATACTACGGCTTGGATATAGAGCGGCCTGTCTATGCCGTCGGATAGGACTTGGAATGTCTGATGGAGATGTCCGACTTTTTGCGGGATAGAAGGGCGGATCTGTATTTTTGCCCGAAATCTACTGAAAATCCTCGGAAAAGTGTCCTTTTGAAGGATCATTGGTGACTTGCCCTTAGAACCAATGGAAATATTTCTAGAACCAATGCTCACTTTTATGGGCAACTATAGGTCCGCAATGTTTTATCCTGTTGGATGCTTGCAAGAGACAGGACGACGGCAATAGACTTTCGGATGAGAAGTTTCCTGGAAGGTGGATGTATAAGGATAGTAGCTTGATTTTTATTTACATAAGACAATTCTGAATGTTTGGAGGACGAGGCTTGCCATCCAAGAGGGACGGGAAGGTGCGATTGCGGGTATTTCCAACAACGCTGTGGCTGTACAGCAACAGGCTGGTCCGAATGAGCGTTCAGTAGTTTGAAGAATCTGGTATGATCGTCGGTCTGGCATAGGCGTAGTGGGCTGCGTCCGGACAAAGTGAAGGATGCTCGGCAAGAGGGAGAAGACATTATGCAGGTCAATAAAATGGCAAGGTGACAATCATAAGATGTCAAATACTTTGCTGACAAATTGATTTCGGCGTAATAGATTTTTGTAAGTTAGCTTGCGACATGAAGAAAGTACTCTCAACCGCTCCAAAGAAGTTTGATTGGAGGGATTGAAATATTGGTCGGAATGGCAAAGGTACAAAGTGTTTCTGAAACGACATCCATCGACGTTGCGAAAGATAGGTCTTGTCCGATAGAGGTTTCCGAAAAATAGGAAAAGCACGCTTTGGAAAATAAACGTGCTTTTATTAGTCATAAGGGTGGCAAATAGTTCTTATTTAGTTTGGGGCCATCGTGTTTCGTCCTTTGAGTCAATATCAGATATGGTAAAATGCGGAAAGGCTTGTCTTTCCGTAAATTAGTTCTCAATTAGGGATGTTGTCACAAAATATAAGGTTCTTCCGATTCTGATACGTTACCATCCACCTCCGGCACCGCCACCTCCGAAACTGCCGCCACCGAAGCTGCCTCCGGAGAATCCGCCGCCACGACCTCCGAATCCGCCTCCTCCGCCTAAGAAGAACGGTGGGAAAAAGTCGTCATCGTGGTGATTGTTGCGCCGCCGGCCACCATTCTTTCCCGATTGCCGGATACCATACCAGATTACGGATCCAAAGCAAAGGAAGAGCAGGAGGATGATGACGACGGGGTTCGTATCGTCTTCTACGCTTTCTCTTTGGTTAAGGCCTGTTTTGCCGGTTTTGAATTTGTTGAGCAAGGCCTGACATGTAGAGACAACAGCTTCATCGACTTTATTCTCTTTCATGTTCTTGACAATGCATTGCTCGCCAATGTCGTGACATTCTATATCGGTGAGATCGCCCTCCAATCCCTTGCCGGGGGCGATGAAATAGCGTCGGTCGTTGACGGCGAGGACAATAATCAGTCCACGACGTTCTTTTTTCGTACCTACACCATAGCGATTGCCCACGTCTTGGGCCATGCGGAAACAGTCCCCGTCTTTCACATTGCCTACAACGATGAATACTGTCTGTATGCCACAATTGTGGTGAAGTTGATAGAGCAGGCTGTCGGAGCGCATTAAAGCACCTGCCGATACCTCATCGTCAGGATTGCACACATAACGGCGCGCATCTTGAAGATGAACCATCGGAATATCATCGGCCGACCACACCCGGGCATGAACCGGCAGCGATAAAATGGATAACAGGCCGACAACAGTTATCAGAAGAAAACGAAGTCGGCCTGTATAGTGCTTAATAGTAATCAACTGTACCAAATCGACGGAGTGTCCTTGTTGTCTGTGTGGACTTCTACGTTATCATAGTAAGCTACTAATTTTACATCTTTAGCGCTTAGCTCGTCATAGTTTACTAACCTTTTCATAATCGATCCTCCTCATAATTTTTAGTTTTTATATAACCAGTCATAACTCACAACAAATATATGTAAAAATATGACATGTCGCAAGTTTTACCGGTTTTCTTTTGCAAATTTAACATAGAATAGGAGATCGCTCCTATTCTATGGTCTTGCAGTATTTGACGCCCAGCAGTTTATAGAATTTCTCCAAGAGAGGCAGACGCTCAAGGAAGTTGTCATAATTCTTGTCTGCTGCCGGTGTCCATGTTACCTCGCAGAGAGCTGCCAGTCGGGGCAGTGCCTGATAGAAAGCCATCTCAGGGGCATACACATATTCAGTCCACAAGTTGGCCTGCGCACCGATGATGTGATCTTTCGCTGATTGTGGCAAACTCTCAGGAGCGGGCTCAAAAGAATATACTTTGCTTAGAGGAAGGTAGCCGCCGATATTGAGGACGGGGCTGTTTTTCAACTGGTAGTGATCAATATAGCAGTAGTCACCCGGTGTCATGATGACATCGTGTCCTTTCTTTGAAGCAATGAGACCGCCTTCCATGCCACGCCAGCTCATGATGCAGGCAGAGGTGTCGACATCGCCTTCGAGGATCTCATCCCAACCGATCATCTTACGTCCGTGCTTAGCCAGGTATTTCTCCATTCTGGACATGAAATAGCCTTGCAGGGCATCTTCCTTGGAATGACCGTTCTTGGCCGTAAGATGCTCGTCAGCGATACGTTTCTGGCAGAGCGGACATTTTTGCCAACGTGTTTTGGGGGCCTCATCACCGCCCAGATGAATATAGGTAGAAGGGAAGATGGCCATCACCTCATCGAGCACATCCTCGACAAATTTGAAGGTACTCTCCTTGCCGGCGCAGAGGATGTCGTCGAAGACACCCCACTGCTGTCCTACCTTGTATGGGCCACCGGTGCAACCCAGCTCGGGATAGGAGGCAAGGGCTGAAAGCATATGGCCGGGCATATCGATTTCGGGGATTACAGTGATATGGAGCTTGGCCGCATAGGCAACGACGTCTTCCATCTCCTGACGGGTGTAGCTGCCGCCGTAGCGCTGGCCGTCAAAAATGCCGGCGTTCTGACCGATCACGGTCTGGTCGCGGTATGCTCCTACTTCCGTCAGACGGGGCCATCCGGGAACGGGCATACGCCATCCCTGATCCTCGGTGAGATGCCAATGGAAGGTATTCATGTTGTGAAGTGCCAGCACGTCGAGGAATTTCTTCACGGTTTCTACAGGGAAGAAGTGACGGCCGCAGTCAAGCTCCATGCCACGGTAGTGGTAGCGGGGACCATCAGTCACGTCAACGGCAGGGATGCTGACGGTGTCGGACTGTTCGATGGGAAGTGACTTGCGGAGGAACTGCACGCCATAGAAGATACCTGCAGGTGTGGAAGCCTCGATGGTCACACCGTTGGCACGCACCTTCAGCGTGTAGTCTTCTTTTCCTTTAATCTTCTTATTGAGCTTGAGCGTGATGCCTTTGCCTTTGTCGGCAAGCGTGATGCCGGTCTGTTCCTTTACATACTGGCGCAGGAAACCCGCTTCGTTATTTAGGGCAGCATCTTTCACGATGATGGCTGTGGAGCTCGTGAGCTGATAGGGATTAGCTTTTACTGTACCCATTGTGCGAGGCTGCGGGGTCACTTGATACACGGCAGTAGTACGTTTTGCCTGACACAGTGTGGCAAAGCCTGCTAATAGGGTGGTCATTAATAATAGGTGTTTCATAAATATAATTGTAAATGTGTGATTGGTTCCTTCAATAATTTTAAACGGTAGTTATTGGATTTTCAGTTACAAATATATAACTAAATAATGAAAGGAACAAGCGATTTAGAATAATTATTTTACATGTACCGAACTTTCTTGCCGAATATGAAATTATGTATAATAAAAGATAGGCCTCTTATACTCTTTTATTGCCATCTCTGCCGTACAAAATGGGGAATGCAGCCAATCGGGTATATCTTAACCCACCGCCAGCCTCTCCGGCAAGGCGATGGGTGCTTTTATATGTCGTAAGGGCTGATGGTCGGGGACCATCGTCTGAGATATTTTCAGACGCATTATGAGGTATTTCTACATTCGGCACACCATTGTCCGGGCGGGGTGTGCATTCTGACTAATGTTGGAATTGCGCGTGTAATATGTTGGAAATCAGGATATAATAAATATGTGAAGTAAAGTGAAGTAAATTTTTTGGCTATATTTTCACATTTTTGTACTTTTGTCTTGGCAAAAAGATAAAGTCATCAGGAGACGATATTTGTATCGTGGATGTATGTCCTGTCATCCGACCGATTCTTACCGGCTTTTTTATGAAGTTGTCTTACGCTTACTCGACATTGTCAGGTCGAAAGACATCAAGATCAGGATAACTGTCATCGCATCAAGCAGAATCAAATCAGTCGGAAACCGGCACGGCTATGCTGCGAGATTTCGTATTGATTACGGGGCTTGGTTCCGCATACCATAATTGTAAGTGAGAAAAATTATTTCTATGAATATGAAAAGTTTTTTTATAACTTTGCTTATTGTGTTCTTGAACATGGAGGCATACGGCCAGCATGTGTATAAAGGCCATGTGTCGAATGCCAACAATGAGCCCGTAGAATTTGCGAACGTCTATGCAGAGACCGGCGATTCCTCCGGCGTGCACGGTACGGTGTGCGACATCAACGGTGATTTCAAGCTCCAGTCGGACAAGGAGAATCCGGTCGTGAGGATATCATCCGTCGGATATGTCTCCAAGGAAGTCACCCTCACAAGCGATACCACCAATATGATAACGTTGAGCCAGGATGTGACCCTGTTGAATGAGGTCGTCATCAAGGCGCAGCGTCCCCAGTACGAGCTGTCCTCGGAGGGAATGGTCACCAACGTGGCCGGCTCAATCCTTGAGAAGTCCTCTGACGCATACCATCTGCTGAGCCTCGTCCCCGGAATAGAGGTGAAGGGCGAGTCACTGAACGTGCTTGGAAGGGGCAAGCCCATTGTCTATATCAACGGCCGGCTTGTCCGCAACGAAAATGAGATAGCGACATTACAGCCGGATGCCATCAAGAAAGTAGAGGTGATTACCAATCCCGGCGCCAAATACAATGCGAACGTGACGAGCGTCATCAAGATAACGACCAGGAAAAACAGCGAGGGCTTCGCCCTGGACTCCAAATCCACGTTCGTGGTGAACGAGAAGGGACGTCCGAGCTTCATGCAAAACATATTGGCCGGCTATCACACCGGCAAGTGGGACTTCAACGGCCAGCTGTATGGTGCATACACCCAATGGCCGGACGATAAGTACCTTGCGGAGGTCGCACATCTGGACAACAAGATGGAGGTTCGCAACAATGGCGTCCAGAGCCGCTCCAAGACCCGTCCCTATGGCAAGCTGTCCGTCGACTACGCGCTTGACGACGAGTCGTCCCTGGGAGCCTCTGTAAGTTATGACGGGACCCTCAGGCTCAAGGGAAATGGCACCGTCTACGGATCGGTGCTCACGGACGACGTTACCGAAGAGAACCTGACAAGCGACTATACCTCTCGCGGCCATTCCGGAATATGGTCGGGCAATGTCTACTATCTCGGCAAGATAGGAGTGTTCGGCGTTGACTTCAACGGCGACTTCCTTTGGAACAAGAATAATGAGGACATGTCGACGAACGACATGACCACCCTGAGCTCAGGAGAGACTGACAGGCAAAAGGTAAATACCTCGCGGACGGACCTGTCGCGCATGCTGGCCGGAAAGCTTGTCCTTGACGCCCCTGTGTGGAAAGGCCGCCTGTCGTACGGACTGGAATATTCGTATGTCAGACGCAACAGCGACTATGCCGTGGTGCCACAGGATGTGGTTGACGGAGAGCAGAGCCTGATCAAGGAGGGCATGGGCTCCATGTTCCTGGACTATACGAGAAAATTTGGCAAACTGTCCTTCCAGGCCGGCCTGAGATATGAGAACGTTGATTTTAAGTACTATGGCCATTCCGTGTTGCAGAAGGCCCAAAGCAAGAACTATTCCGAATGGTTCCCGTCGGCTTCCCTGTCCTGGCCCATACACAAGGTGAACTTTCAGTTGACCTACGCCTCAGACATCTACCGTCCTTCCTATTACCAGCTCCGCGACGGTGTCGTGTATGACAACAGATATACTTACGAGTCGGGCAACCCCTTCCTTGACCCTTCGATAAGCCGCAACCTGGGCCTGTCGGTAAGCTGGAAATGGTTGTACTTCTCCGGCATGTTCTCACGGGTCACGGATGAGATCTGCAGCATGCGCCAGCTGTATAAGGATAAGCCTAATGCCGTACTGGCCATATACGAGAACGCGGGCGACTACAACAACATGAGACTGCAGCTGTCGGCTTCGCCCACCATAGGAATATGGCATCCGCGCGTCAGTTGCATGTTGTACAAGCAGTGGGACTATCCCGTGGAGAGCTATGGCACCCCGGCCTCATCCATCAACAAGCCCTCGGTGTCATGCAGCATCGCAAATATCTTCGACTTCAGCTGGTTGACAGCGACAGTGACCTATTCGTTCCAGTCGAAGGGTAATATGGGAAACGTACAGATCGTACGGGCTGCCCATGATCTTGACCTGTCCTTTTACAAGGCGCTGCTTCACAAAAGCCTGATACTGCAGCTGGACGTCTATGACCTTCTGGGGACGAATGACAGCTACAGCAGACTGCACACGGGCCCGATGTTTGAGACCTACTATAATGAGTACTCCACCAGCACGGTGACGCTGTCTGTGAGATATAAGTTCAATGCCTTGAAGAACAAGTATAAAGGTACGGGAGCCGGCCAGGCTCAGAAGAGCAGAATGTAAGCAAGGGGTGGCCGGGATAGCTCGGCCTTGCAGTCCCTTAAAAAACGGCTTGTCGGCTTCTGTCAGCGACCGGAAAGTTGAATGCCGGCAGTGCTGCCGCCGGCACGGTTTCATGGAGTGCGGCATCACATGCCCGCGCATGGTGTGCTGGCACAACAGGGTAGCAGACAGCGGGGAGGCAGATCCCTGCCGACCCGCCTTGTTCCTTATCCCATTCATTTCCTTTACGGACACCGCCTTGCCTCTCCGGCAAAGGCGGTGTCTTTTTTTATATGTCGAAGGATTGATCGTATGGGATCATCTGTCGGGATATTTTCGGATGCACGGTAGCGTGTCGCTCCCTCCGGCATGCCCTTGCCAAGGCGGACACGCCATCCGACAGATCCTGGATTACGCTTGTAATCTGTTGAAGATCAACGCATGATAAATCTGTGAACTAAAGTGAAGTAAATTCTTTGGTCGTATTTCTATTTTTCCCTATTTTTGTCTTGGTAAAAAGATAGAAGGCAGGCAAAAGGGCGATAGCTTTATCGTTGAAAAGTGCTTTGTCATACATTCGATTCCTATTTTTCGGTTGTTAAGATGTTTTGTCCGAAGCGTTAGCCATAGGACCCAAGATGATGTGTAAAGGACAAAAACAGATACCAAATGTTGTTGAGCTGACTGATGATTTTATTCTGATTCTAAAAAATGTCAGATGGGATAGTTTTAGGAGGGTGTAACAACATATTGTGTCCGACAATGATATAAATCCGGTTCCTTCCGGCCAAAAAGGCGCATACCTTCCAAGAAACGTCATATTCCAGGATAATTAATATTGCTAAACAGCAAGCACAAACTCAATTTTATGAATCATTGATGATGAACAAGTATTTCTTATGTTTGTTTCTTCTTCTGATGGTGAATATTTCAGCTGTGGCACAATCTGATAAAGTAAGCGGCCACATCTATTTTCACGATGAGACGCTCCCATACGCTTCAATCAAGAACGTGAGGACGCAGGATGTAGTATTGTCAGACTCCACAGGGCGATATGAGATAGCGGCAATCGGGAGCGACAGCCTTATATGCAGCTATCTCGGCTGTTCGGATAAGAAAGTATCCGTTGCCGGCCGGTCGGTCGTAGACGTCAGACTGGAAGAGGAGACGACCAACCTGAATGAGATAAAGGTCGTCGCGCGGAGAAGGCCGGTGCAGATGTCGCATAACGGTTTCGAGATAAACATGAATGCCGTGAGAAAGGACGGCAAGCTGCTGTCTGACGTGTTGTCGCAGCTGCCTATGGTCGACGTCAAGGACAACACCCTCACCATGGTAGGAAAAAGCAAGGTGTTCGTGTACATCAACCATCATCAGGTCTATCTGTCAGGGGACGACCTGATGGCCTATCTGAATTCTCTGGAGATGGACAATATCCGCAAGATCCATGTCATCTCCATGCCTCCGGCAAAATATGAGGCAGAAGGGAACGTCGGAATCATACAGATCGAGACCTACAATAAGATTAACCCGGGCTGGCAGGCCAGACTGCTGGGCAAGGCCACGGCAGCTCATTATCTTTCAGGCGGCGCCTCGGCGCGCGTCCTCTATTCAGGCAAGAACTTCAGCATAGAGAATACGGTACTGGGCAATTATGATGACGACTACACGCACAGCCGGTACACGAATCTTTTCGGCGACTATCGCGTGTCCACGGACTGTCCGAAGGAATCGACGGAGAAGACGGTGATGACACTGACTACTCTGAGCCTTGTCATGAACGGGAGCAACAGCCTGTCCGCCACCCTTCAGTTGCCGTGGCTGTCTCACGGCAGCAGCCGGGACATAGCCAATGACACGCGATATTTCAATGTGGACAGTGCCGTGCCCGATTCTGTCATGTCGTCTAAAGGGTGGGGCCGTTCGGCTGATTATCAAGCCAGTGGAGAGGTGAATTATGTGCACTCCTTCAATGACAATTCAAATTTCAATGTCACCTTGGGATACATCAACAGCTATGCCCGGGATTACCGGGACTGGGATTCCAAGACCTCGACACCGACGACGACGCTGGATGAGGAGTTCTACAGCAAGGGACACCAGAAATATGACATCTACACGCTGAAGGCGGACTTCAGTCAGAATCTTAAGAGCTGGTCGCTCAATGAGGGCTATAAATTCGCCTATACGCACTCGACATCGTATAATGAGGAGAACGAGCAGCTGACAGACGGGGCTGTCCCGCAAAATCAGTTCGGCTATAGGGAGCAGAACCATGCACTATATATGAATGCGGAAAGCTTGATAAAGTCATTCTCATTCGATGTAGGCCTGAGGGCCGAGCTTACGATGACGAAGGGAATATCGTATTCGTTGGGTAATACCACCCGCAATCACTATGTAAAACTGTTCCCGGTCATGGACCTGCTGTATTCGGCCGGTGATAATGACAGGATTAGCGTGAGCTATTCGGGAAGAATCAAGAGGCCGGACTACCGGTTGCTGGACCCCTTCAGATGGTACACCAGCAAATACGACTATTCGGAGGGTGATCCGTTTCTCAAACCGGCTTACATCTACGACCTTGCCTTGTCTTACATTCATGGCAACTCGGTCTATGCCAAGCTGTATTATACCAAGACCGATAACGACTTCGGGCAAATGGTATTTCTGGACCATGAGAATATCGAGAGTCAGGTAGAGCGTGCCGGCAACTTCCTGGACATTTCAGAAGTCGGGCTTTACGCCGAATATTCTCCGCAGATAAGCTCATGGCTTGAGACGGAACTCTCCGGGGCGTTAAGCTATTCGAGATATGACTCAAACAACATGGCATTCAGCAATGTGAAGGGATTAGGATGTGTGTTTTCCCTTGACAGCACCTTTTATATCAATAAGAACCTGTCTTCCTCCTTATCCATGGAGGATGCCGTGCCCGGATATTACAATTACCGGAAATGCGACAACGCCTTTCTGTTGAATGTGGGATTCTCGTACACCAACAATAAAAAGAATGTCATGGCCAGCCTGAGAGCCATGGACCTGTTGAGACAGGGCAGCCCCGAATACTGGTATCTGTCGAATGGCATCAAGCAGGTGTTCAACAACTACTATGACGGCCGACGGGTGGAACTGTCACTGACCATCAAGCTCGGCAACCGGTTCAACAAGACAAAGACGCATTTCGAATCGTCCAATTCAGAAGAAAGGGATAGAATATGAAAATGATGTCCGTCATCCGATGGGGGATCATCTGCCGGGATATTTGCAAAAGTATGATGGCGTGTCCCTACATCCGGCATACCGTGTCGGGATGGGCATGCCATCCTTGGATTTCGAAGTCATGTCCATAATTTATCGGAAGCCCATACATGACAAATTAGTAAGAGAGAAAAATAAACTAAAACATTTGGTTATGTTCCGACTTTTTCCTACTTTTGTATTGGCGAAAGGAGAAAGTCATAAGGCGACGGTATTTTCATCGTCGAAAGATGTCCCGCCATCAGCCTATTCCCATTAAAAGCCATTCAAGGCATTGTAAGAAGGTGCGTAGGCAATATGGGCCAAGGATGACGTGTGGACGATTAAGAGAGACGAAAGTTCCTTATTATAAATTTATAGAAAGCACATTAAAGTCGACAATAATATGCATAATGCAGACCGGACTGTCCAAAGGTGCGCATCCGAAAATCGGTGCGTATGCTAATTTTCTTAGGGCGCAGTTTATGCTGCGCCATGAATCTAAATTTAAGGAATCATGAAAAGGTTTTCACTTTTGGTGCTGTTTCAGATGTTCTTTCTGATTTTGTGCGCGCAGCGCACTCATGTAATAGAACCTTCGATAATGGAAGTGTCCTATGTGGTAAAGCAGGAGAAGCTGCCGGTAACGTTCATCCTGCGCGTCGGGAAGACCCATACCGCATATTATGCATACGATAAGTATCTCAGCGACTCTTTGGCGAGTAACCCGGAAACGGGAACATTGTATCTTCAAGATCTGCTGTACAAGGTAGAACATAAGATACCCCAACCAGAATGTAGTGGAATGAGCGATTATGTGTATCAGGATCTTTCTACAGGACATTCAAGGACTTATACATCCGTTATGGGCAGTTGTTATTGTATAGAAGACTCCCTTGCAGACTTTGACTGGCAGGACGTGTGCGATAGTTCAATGGTAATATGTGGGTATAAGTGCGGTATGGCCAAGACCCACTTCCGTGGGAGGGACTGGAAAGTATGGTATAGTGTCGACATTCCCGTCTCGACGGGTCCGTGGAAGTTCAATGGTCTGCCGGGACTTGTCATGAAAGCAGAATGTGACGGCTTTATGAGCATTGAAGCCAACGCCATACGGTCCGATAATCTTTCTCCGGTCACATTTTATAATTTTTTTGAGAGTAAATATTCTTCCCTGCCGAGGGAGAAGTATCTCAAGATGAAAAATAATAAGAACCTTTATCCGGCAAAGACAAGATTCTTGCCCTCCATGGAATTGGAGTGATACGGGTGGGACAGTGTCATTGTCATGTTTATCCGACTCAAGGCAAGCCGGCATCTGACTGATTCCGATTTCTCTCAGGAGGAACCGGTAGTGTACCGCTTGCCCTTACCCCAGAATCTGTCGTTAGAAAAATATACTTTACTTTTGTCATATTTTCGCTTTTCCTACAGCAGGAATCAAGCGATAATACAGTGTGATTTACATATGATTTGTTCGTAAAAATCTCTAATGACCGATTGGGGTGAAAGCGAATGGATGGCATTATGCCAATACTCCCACAATATATATTTTAATGGCATATATGTGAAGCCTGTATATCAGACAGAAGATCTGCCATATATCATTAACGACACCATTAACTTTTCTGCGAGATGAGAATATTGTTATCAGTTGTTGTCCTCTTTGTCTCATGCCTGTCGTATGCGCAAGAATTGCTGTATGTGACGGGAAGAGTGTGTGACGCCAGCGGGAATCCGCTTCCATCGGTCATTGTTCGCAGGATGGCGGCTCCTAAATTCAGGATGTCGGGATTCACCCGCACGGACACAAACGGGGATTTCGAGATACGTGCCGCCGCCGGCGACTCCCTCGTCTTCTCGATGCTTGGCTTCGGGCAGCAGCGCGTCATGGTGGGCAGTGCCAGCAGCCGTCTGAAGGTGGTGATGGAAGATAAGAGCATAGCCCTGAAAGAAGTCGCCGTCAAGGCCGACAGGGTTAGGATGCACGGCGACACCATCTCCTATACGCTGGGCAGCTATGCCAAGAAGGGCGACAGCTCTCTGGGCGATGTGTTGAAACGCATACCTGGATTCGATGTGAACAGCAGCACGGGGCAGATAAGTTACGAGGGGCGCCCCATCTCCAACTTCTACATAGAGGGGTTGGATATGCTGGGAGGCAAATATGGCGTGGCCACCAACTCACTGCCTCAGAAGGATATAGCGTCCGTAGACGTGATGAAGCACCACCATGCCATAAGGGTGCTCGACTCGTTCACCTTCTCTGACGACAATGCCGTAAATATCCGGATGAAAGAGTCGGCCAGGCAGCACTGGCTGAGCACATGGCAGGAGGAAGCGGGCGCGGAGAGCGGGGAGGGCCTGTTGTGGAAGACCGACAATATGGCCATGCGCGTGAAGTCGGACTGGCAGACGATGATCACACTGAAGGCCAACAATACCGGCGATGACGTGAAACGGGAGTCGGACCTGCTGCAGGAGCTCACGGAGTCGTCGGTCCCTCTCAGCCAGTATATCCAGATAGAGAAACCGTCCTTGCCTAACCTGCCAACCAACCGCACCTTATTCAATCGCAGCGTGGCAGCCAATGTGAGTTTCCTGAAGCCGCTGACGGAAAGCTCGCAGCTCACGTTGCAGGTGTATTACAATCACGACCGCATCGAGTCGGAAGGCGACACGCGCCAGATATTCTACGATACGGACTCGGTGACACGTGAGGTGAAAAACAGCCGGCTTTTTCATGAGACGACAGACCATCTGTACGCCATGGCGAAATATGAGAAGAACAGCGAGAACTGTTATCTGAAAAACGAGCTGACGGGTGACTTCACATGGGACCGGCAGCAGATGACGGAGGAGGGCACAGACCCACATTCACAACAGGCACGCCTGCCGGTCACAGTCGTGAAGGATAATGTCTATGTGATCAGGCGGTATGGCAACCGTCTGATATCCTTCCGGTCCAATAACAAACTGGAGACGGCTCCCCAACGTCTGCAGGCCGATGACGTGTTGAGTCAGCGCGTGAGCCAGAGTAGCCTCTCCACCGACACCTATGCCTCGGGTGCCTTCAAGTTGGGCGGATTCACCCTGTCGGCCAAAGCGGGGGCCACTGCCGCGACACGCAAGCTGCAATCCTCAGCGGCTCCCGTCGCCGGGACGGAGGACATCAGCTTTGCCAACGACACGCGCTTCTCATTTGTCCGGCTGTATGCTGATCCGTCGCTGGAGTTCCGCAACACCGAGGTCAGTATCCAACTCGGCGCGCCGGTGAGCCTGCAGACGAGCCTTTACGCCCATGCCGGCAGCAATACGCAGGTATATGTGTCACCGTCGTTGCAGCTCAGATGGTTTGTCACAACGAGATACGAGACATCATTGAGGGCCGAGATAAAGAAGGAGGACATGGACTATAACCACTTCTTCAGCGGGGCGATATGGCAGGACTACAGATACATCACATTAGGATATGAGGGCTATCGGCTGGCCGGCGTGAGGACTGTCGCATGGGGCAACCGTTATAACGATGCGTTGCACAGCATACACCTTTTCGCCACGCTGGGCTACAGTCACAGCACGCATCCTTATACGTCGGCATATCAATATGTGGGTGACTTTATCCTGCGCTCATTCTCCAGTCATGAGACGGAAGCGGACAGCTGGACAGGAAATGTCCTGCTACAGAAAGGACTGCCCATAGCCGACATGAAGCTCACGTTGCAGACGAACTATATATGGAACAAATATCAGATCGTGCACGATGCGATGACCATGCCTGCCACGAGCCGGCAGTGGACGACCAACGCGTCCGTGAGCATGTCGCCATGGAAGGATGCCACGGTCCGCTATACACTGATGCATCGACTCAACGGCATCGAGGTGAGGCAACTGTCAAACAAGTCGACGGTCAGCAACTGGGCGAACATACTTAATCTCACGGCTCCCATAACAGATAGGTGGCAGCTGCTCGCGTCGTGCGAGTATGATGACAACCGCCTGTCTTCCAACTATCACAAAGACAGCTTCTTCACCGACATCAAGGTGAGATACATCAGCAAGCATCTCGAACTGTCGCTCAGCGCCAATAATGTGTTCAACTCGCGTACCTATACCGCCAACGTAAGCAATGACCTTTATCTGCTGACAACAGAGAATCGTATAAGAGGGCGCGCGATATTGCTCGGTGTCGTCATCAAGCCATAGCCGGTGACGGCGCCCCTATGTGCGGGGCGCCTGACACTGACATATGTTTTTATATGACGTAGGGGAGTGGAGAACGAGTGTGAAAATGGATAAAACAGATCGGTGAGATAATGCGGAGCAAACTCTTTGGTTGCATTCCTGCCTTTGGCAGTTATGTTCTGGCAGGCAGGAAAAGCAGTACCCATATCATTATGCCAACAGGCTATTGTAGGAAGATGATTTGTCAGAGAGCAGGCCTAAAGGCGATGTATGGAGGTTGAAGAGAAGGGATGCCTATGTTGTGATGCTTCTTGGCAGCAAGTTGGGAAGATTGGGGCGTGACTCTCGGACGGATGCTTCATTTATTCAAGTGAGCCCAGATCGGAAATATACATTATAATATCCTTCAAGGTAGAAAGCATACTACTTTTTCTGCTGTCTTATGTGTCGCATAATAGTCGTGGCATTATCAGATCATCTTATTTATCTTCCATTTTCAGTAGGGCATCACGACATTCTTCCATGAGCCATTTGGGAGTAGAGGTGGCTCCGCAGATGCCCACTGTTTCGATGCCGTGGAGCCATTCCGGTAGGATCTCGGAGGCCGATTCGATCATGAAGCTGTTGGGATTGACATCGTGGCAGCGCCGGAAGAGCACCTTGCCGTTGCTGCTCTTACGTCCGCAGACGAAGAGGACAAGATCATGGCGGGAGGCGAACTCGGCGATGTGGGGCAGCCGGTTGGCTACCTGCCGGCAGATGGTGTCGAAGCTCTTGAAAGTGGCGTCGGGAGAGATGTGCGACTGGATATAGTCGATGATCTGATGAAAGCCGTCGAGACTTTTCGTTGTCTGTGAGTAGAGGTAGATGTCGCGGGTGAAATCGAGCCGTCCGACATCCTCGAGGTTTTCAACGACGATGGCTCTCTGACGGGTCTGTCCTACGAGTCCGAGCACCTCGGCGTGTCCGCTCTTTCCGAAGATCACGATCTGTGCCTCGGGGTTGGCGTCCGACTGATGTTTGATTCTACGCTGCAGGGCAAGTACCACCGGACACGTGGCATCGATGATCTCGATATTGTTTTGTTGTGCGACTTTGTAAGTGGCAGGTGGCTCACCGTGGGCACGGAGAAGCACCTTACAGTCGTGCAGGCGGCTCATCTGCTCGTGGTCGATGGTCACCAGTCCTTGACGGGAGAGCCGTTCCACTTCCATGCCATTGTGAACAATGTCGCCGAGACAGTAGAGCCGGTCGTTGGTGGCCAGCTCCTCTTCGGCTTTTTTGATGGCAGTGGTGACGCCAAAGCAGAAACCACTGTTGCTATCGATTTCTATAGTCATAGTGTCTTGTCTGTCTTTGAGGGCATACTCCAAAGGAAGCACGTCTTTTCTGTGAACCGTCTTTGTTGACAGGCATTACCCGGATCCATCTTAGGCGGGCAGGATCATGCTTTCCTTGGCTTGTCCTTGTTTTGTCAGTCTTTGTTTACAAGAATATTGATGATCACCTTCGTATGGTTGGGATCGTTCGTGATCATGAGGATACGGGGCTTGGAACGGGCAGAACGGAGAATACGCTCGATGGCCGTGATCTTCATCTTTGCCGACTGTCCGGGCTGGATCTTGGTGTCACTTAATGATACTTGTATTCCGGCTGTGAACATCTGCAGAGAACGGATGTCAAGGGTAGACCGGCCCTTATTGGTGAGGATGATCTCACCTTTTAATTTCTTCTTTCCATTGAAGCTGCCGAGTTTCAGGGAGTCGGTGGACAGGGAGAGCGATGGCGCTGCAGCCAGCTGCTCGGCCGTCATGTTCTCGAAGTTGGGTAAGAGAACGGCAGATACACTGATCTCTTTGTCGGCGGACACCTTGTCGCCAGGATACATACCGAGATACACGGAAGTTTGTGTCAGTCCGAAGTCGCGCAGGGAGCGCGGGTCGAGGATGATGGTAACAGTGCCGCCACGATGCGGCTTGATTTTGGATGGCGATACCTCAGCCTTCAGATAGGGAGGCAGGTGCATCACGACGGGTTCGACGGTATTGGTAGAGTTGTTGTAGATGTGGATACGCTGATAAGGTCTGTCGGAACGGTTGACATTATCAAACTCAATATCGTTGGCTTCCGCCTGGACATCGCCAAGAACGAAAGGATATTGTCCCTTGAAGTCGATGACCTCTTCTACCACGACACCACGAAGGGCGAGAACAACGGGCGTTTCCGATCCGTTGCTGTAGATGCCCACTCGTTTTTCAAAGTGTCCCATTGTGGCAGCGTCATAGGTGATGCTGACCTGAAACGATTGACCAGCGGGAATTTCCCCTTGTGGATAGTTCACGTCGGTACAGCCGCATGAGCTTCTGACCTGAGTGATCTTCAGAGACTTGCGGCCGGTGTTGCTGAGTGTAAACTGTGCCGTGACAGGACGGCGGAAAAGTACCTGGCCGAGATCGACCAGATCTTGATTGAGGGTGAGACGCTGAGCCGATGCTCCCAAAGAGAAAAGGAGCATGGCTGCGGCAAGGATATGTCGTGTATTCATAATTCTTTATTTTATTACATTATAACTGTGGGCACCTTCCCTGCCGGAGAATTCCGGGCTATAGGCGCATTGAGCTGTACAGCTTCCACTCTCATACTGACCATCGCGGTCGATGTAGTAGTCGGTTTCGACAACGTGTGTTCCTTTGGCCATGCGGTCGAAGTAATAGCTGGTGGCATTGTCATTAGGAGCGCAGTAGTAGCCCCAATGATAGCCGCTGAGCTGGCCGACAGGCTCGAGGCAAGCCGCACGTTTGTCTTCCACCTGCACGAAGTCGTAGTCACGGTCGGCCGTGAGGGTAATCCGGATGCGGATCTTGTCTCCTACCTTGAGGGCGGCCTGCTTGCCGGTGATCACTTCGCCAGTGCGCGGATTGAGCACCTCCCGTTTCACGCTGATGCCGGCAGCGGTAGAGGTGATCGCTGATGAGGGCTGGAAGAACTGTGCATAGACAGCGCCCCAGGAGGTGCCGTCAGAGGTCTTCTTGATGGTGAGCTCCTTGGCGGAGGTGTTGCTGATCTGTGTCTTCACATAGCCGAGCCCCGCTGTGCCGGCAGGGAGCTTGACGGCCTGGCCGTCGACGGCGATCGTGCTGTCGTCTCCTGATCCGAGGCGGCTCATGTCGATGCTGCCCTTATCGGAAGCGTGCGTGTCGTCTACGAGGAAGGCGTAGACGGCATTGACCGTGTTGATGGGGGTGTCCCAGGCTTGTGTACGTTTTTCCTGAAGGAGCCAGCGGCGCATTTCGTCGACTGTTGTCGTGTCGGAGGGTGTCAGTTGCTGGAGTGCCTCGATGGCGGCGACTTCTGTGGGGATGCGATAGTCACGCCATGAGTACAGCGCCTTCTTCGTGTCGAAGTAGCGGCCAAGATCCTCGCGATAGACAGAATACTGGCGGATGCTCTCGACAAACTCCTTGGCACGCTGTGTCTTACCATAATGGTTGAGGATGATTGCCGCATTGGCCTTGCCGTAGATCGTGAGGCCTGCCGGAATCTTTTCCAAAAGACTTACGAGGTAGTTGATGTCATTGTTCGGCTTATGACCGGACAGGGTAAAAGTGTAAAGGATATGACATGCCGTCTCGCTGGGCTGCAGGTTCTTCGCGCCCTCTTTCTCTGCCTTCTTCAGTCGGGTGACCTCATCGGCAATCTCTTTGTCGAGATAGCTGACGGCACGGTTCTGTACCGATTGCAGGAGGGTGGGCAGTGCTCCGGTCATCTTGTTGAGGCGGGCGAGGGTCTCAGCGACGGTCGCCGTCATATAGACGCTTCCTGACATGCCCGGCCACCAGGGGAAGGAGCCGTCAGAGAGCTGCAGCTTCTGAAGATCGCTGATCTGCGTATTCAGACGGGCTGCAAGGGTGGAGCTGTTGAGGAAGGTGGCAATCTGTTGGCGCTGTTGTGTCTCGCGTGTCGCGTCGGCCACCCATGGTGTCTCGTTGAGGACCATGGTCTTCAGCTCGTTGTTCTTGGAGAGTTGGGACGCGAGGGAGGTCTCTGCTCCTTTCTCCATTTGCCACTGCTGGATCGTCTGCGCAATGCGGGGTGACGAGGTGAGCAGTTGCTGGCCGATCGTGTTGGCGTAGATGGCCGTGGCGAGCGAGATGGAATTCTTTTCAGAAGGAGAAGCCACGGACGGCAGTGCCTGGATCATCAGCCATGCGGGATGGTTGGTGTATTCGAGAGTGAGCCGGCGTTGTGAGGACCCTTCGGGGAAGAGGCCGGCCAGGTCGACGGTGGTCGTGCCGGCATTATGCTGGGTGATGGGAACGGTGCTGATGACGGGCTCCTGATCGGGAAGCAGCGGCAGCCAGTGCTGCTCACCATCGCTGTATCCTCTGCCTTCGGCTGTCACGCGTGCGATGTAAAGGTAGGTGTCGTTGCTGTAACCCTGTAATGCCTTGGCATCGATGGGGAAGGTGACGGTCTCGGTCTGCTGGGCCTTGACGGTGAACGGACGCGAGAGCGAGAGCGCTACCTTCTCGGTCTCGGGATCGACGATCTCGAGGCGGGCGGTTCCCGATACCTGCTTCTCCGATGTGTTGAAGATGCGGGTGCTGACTGTGGCCTTATCGTTCTGACGGAGGAAACGCGGCATGTAGGGTTGCACCATGACGGTCTTAGAGGCAATGGCGTCGGCCGAGATCGTTCCGTAGTGCATCTCCTTGTCGTGAGCCAGTGCCATGAAATGCCAGGTGGTGATGCTTTCGGGCAGTGTGAAATGCAGGCTCACCTGTCCTGTCTTATCGCTGGTCAGTGTGGGCATCCAGAAGGCGGTCTCGTTGAGATTGTCACGGATGGCGGTGACGGCCTGGTCGGCAGGGAGAGTGGTGGCTTCCTCTACAGTCTCTGTTGATTTCTCTTTCAGTTCGCTGCTCTCCGGAGCGATATTACTGTCTGTGGCAGTTCCGGTTATAAAGGCAACTTGTTTCTGGTTGGTAATGGCGTTGGCGGCGCTGCGGGAGTAGACGATGGTAGGCTTGCGCAAGCCTCCGGTGGTCTGATAGAGGAAACGGTTGTCGTATGCGAAGCCATCCAGGATGCTCTCGTCTATATGAGAGAACTTGAGTGTGGCTACGCTCAGGCTCTTAAATGCCTGGAAACCATAGAGACCGATGGTGGCATTGGTGCCGCCATACCATTGTGTGTAAGGAAGACTGTTGACAAAGCTGTAGCCGAAGTTCCAGTTGTGACGGGCGATCTGGTCCAGACTCTTGTCGTACATGGCGGCGAGCAACTGTGTCTTGGCCGGCTTACCGTCGGGCTGTCTGATCTGCAAGGTCCAGTCTTCCGTGGTACCGGGTGTCAGCCGGTCGCGGAAAGTTTTCCATGTGAGTTGGAGGTGTGTGTCAGGGATAGGACGGGTGATCTGTGCGGTGTGCTTGTAGAGATGTCCGCGGAGCACCCATGCGCAGGTGATGGTCAGTCCGTCACCATATTGGGGCTTATAGCTGAATTTCTGTGTGTGGACCTCGTTGGATAAGGTATGGTGTCCCTGCTCCAGGATTTTGTCACTGGAGAATACCGTGTAGTAGACGGTAACATCCTTGTCACTGGTTCCCACCTGCAGATAGACGGGTGAGCCATCGTTTGGGAAGCAGGTGTCAGAGAGGTAATACCAGTCGTGCGTCGTCGTGGCGGGATGCTTGTCGCCCATGGAGAAGATGATGATCTCCTGCTTGAGGGTGTCGCCCTCACATACGGCTTCGAGGGTGTGGGTGCCTGATGTCCATTTCTTGCTGATGACGACCGGTGTGCCTGACTGGGCGGTGAGCCACTCACCGCCGTTGATGTGATAGCGTACCGTACCGTCAATCTTTGTGCCGGTGAGATTCTGTCGTGTAATAGTGAATTGCTTAAGGGAGTCTCGCTCAATTTTTGCGGGCAGGTCGCAAAGCAGTATTGACTTACGGTTGCTCAACGGCATGGAGGTGGTAGCCTCGTGACTTTCTCCGGCCTGGTCGGTCACTTGTGCGTTCACCTCTACACGATAGTAGAGCGGATAGCTGGGGTCGGCATCCTGTGGGAAGAGCATCGGCACGCGAATGTGGAACAGGCCTTGGTCGTCGGTCTGCACTGTGTCGGCGGCAAGTGTGCCATTCTCCGAGGTGTAGCCTCGTCCCATGAAACCATAGTAGGCTATGAAATAAGAGGTCTTACGGATGGCTTTATAGCTCACACGGGCGTTCTGCACCGGCACACCGGCGAAGGTCTTGGCCGTACCGGTCAGTTCAATGGTGTCGCCGGCCTGATAGGCCTCCTTATAGTCGTTGAAACTTACCTGATAGGTGGGTCGCTTGTATTCCTCGACACGGATGAAGGCATAGGCGTTTTGTGCATTGTCAGCTTTGACATTGATACGGTAGCTACCTGTGAGCCCGTTCTGCGGAAGAGAGAAATCGGCGGTGGCAGAGCCGTATTCGTCGGTGGCGACCTCCTGCTCGGCCACTTTCTCATAGTTAGTGTCGTAGAGGGTCAGTGTCACCTTCTCTCCGGCAAGGGGCTGTGCGGTCAGATGCCGGTGGTCTACCGTATAGGCGACAGCCTTCACGTGGGTGGTCTGGCCGGGTCGGTAGAGGGACCGGTCGGTCATGACTTTGATTTCTCTCGTTGTTTTCTTCTGCTCGATGCTATAATAGCTGCCATTAGCGGAGAAGATGGTGGCTGCTTTGTCATCATCGGTCCAGGCATACACCCACCGGGGAGCGTTCTCGCTCCCGTTGTAGGTTGCCTGTCCATTCTTATCGGTTGTCAGTACGGTTGTGGGATATCTGCTGTCTTTGCTATCCGAAGGCCTATTGGCGGTATAGACACGCAGATGGGCACCGCTGATGGGCTTTCCCGTGGTGGCGTTGACTACGACGAATAGTTTTTTCTTTTCAGGCAGTGATTCGTTCATCACGTAGATGTCACTGACATAGAGTATTTCGCGTTGAGGCTGGATATCTAGATTACCCGTGGTAGCCTCGACAAGATATACACCGACAGGAAGACCTTCTATGAAGATGGAATCAGTGTTCTCCTTCCAGACGGGTTGCCCGATGTAGCGTTTGGTGACGCTTTGCATTTCACCGGGAACGATGTGCTTCTGTATCTCGGCATAGCCTGTTGCGGTATTGGGATTCAGTTGCTGGTCACCATTGACATTGAGACGGTAGACATGGATGGTAAGCTCATTGATATTGCGGATGGTATTGACGCGCAACAGCCGCACTTCATTAGGGAGAGCCATGTTGTCGCCGATATTGATGGTGAACTCGGGACGTGTGAGCTCGTTCTGCTCATTGCGCAGATAGTTCATGCGGGGCCATTCACCCCACTGGGAGAGGGCAATGTTGATGTAGTTGTATTTCTCTTCAGCGGAGATGTCATCGGCCTGCTTCATGCAGTTGTACCGCTCAATGGCCACTTCTCCACATTCGCGGAGATCACCATAGAGCCGGATGAGGGAGTCGAGGGATTGTACGTATTTCGACTTTTTAAAAGTGGAGACGTCTTTCTTCCCGTTGTTTTGGAGAGACCGGAGAGCGGTGATGCAGGCGGCAGGGCGGTTGTCGTGGGCAGAATAGTACTTATTGAGTAGCCTGTAGTCGCCGGCCTCCATTCCGAGCACATGCAGAAGGTCGTCGTAGAAGATACGGCTGTCCAGCCCTTCAAGGAAGGCCGGTTCAAAGTCTGTGGCCTTTGCCTTGGCAAGCATGTCGGGATTGCTCAGGGACTTATCGAACCACCGTCTGCTCTTATTGATGAGAGCAGTATCTTCATTAGCGCGTATCTCATACACTTTGCCCAGCACGTTCTGGTAGACGGCTTTAAGTTCGGGCTGGCGGGCTGCATTTTCCAACTGTTCAATACGTGCAATCTCCACATCGGCAGAGTCGGGGGAGATCGTTATCTGTGTTGAGGCCCGCTGCAGGGTGGCACGGAGCAGATGCCCCCAGTCGCCGGCTGCGGCAGCTTTCTCGGCGATGCGGTTGAGCCATTCTAGTTGGGTTTTCGGCAGGTCTTTGCTTTGTGCTTCACTCACCTTCTTCCACATGGAGTTGTAGGTGTCCGCGTAGACAGTGAGTGAGGCGAGAATAGATAAAAGTAAAACTATTTTTCTTCTCATATTTTTCTTTTTTATTTTCATACAGAATCTTCACAACCTGTAATAAGGTTGATAATAATGCAAACTTACAAAAACTTTAGTTTAATCGAAACTCTTTTCTATCAAAAATTATGGTTTTTGATATTTATTTCGTGATAGAATCCTGAATTCTGATAAAGTAAGATTAATTAAGGTTTGATTTGTTTTGTCTTTGAATTGCCTTTTTGGCCAAACAAATCCCCCGAATCGGATGGCTGTTATGTTCAGCGTCACGAGCCGGGGGATGTATTACACAGGTTCCCACTTTTAAGGATTCCCTTTATGATGTAACTGTTTATGACGTTTGGTCACTCATTTCCAGTTACCATCCTCTATTCATTTTCACAAATATATTATCCTTGCATATCGTAGACTACCTGCATGAGCTTCTTGCCGAGCTCATCAGCCTGTTCCATAGTCGATGCTTCAGAGTAGACACGGATAATAGGCTCTGTGTTGCTCTTGCGGAGATGTACCCAACAGTTGGGGAAATCGAGCTTCACACCATCAATGTCGGTCACCTGCACATCGGCCTGTTGTCCGTACATTTCCTTTACCTTGACGAGGATGGCATCCACATCGGTAGAGGGTGTGAGGTCGATACGGTTCTTGGCAATATAATAGTTGGGGAAGGTGGCTCGGAGCTGTGAGGCTTTGAGATGCTTCTGTGCCATAGAGCTGAGGAAGAGGGCGATGCCCACGAGGGCGTCGCGACCGTAATGGCTTTCTGGATAGATGACTCCACCATTGCCTTCACCGCCGATGACGGCTCCGACTTCTTTCATCTTGGTCGTTACGTTCACTTCTCCTACTGCGGATGCGTAATATTTGCATCCGTGGCGTTCGGTCACATCACGCAGGGCACGTGTGGAGCTCAGATTGCTCACGGTAGCGCCTTTCACGTGGTCGAGGATATAATCGGCTACGGTGACAAGCGTATATTCCTCGCCATACATCTTGCCGTCCTCCTGAATGAAGGCGAGACGGTCGACATCGGGGTCGACAACGATTCCCAGGTCGTAGCCGCCCTTGGCCACTTCGCCCATGATGCCGCTAAGATTCTTTTCCAACGGTTCGGGGTTGTGGGCAAAATCACCGGTCGGCTCTCCATTAAGGAAGGTATATTCCACATGGAGGGCGTCGAGCAACTTGGGCAGGATGACACCTCCGACGGAGTTGATCGAGTCGACGATCACTTTGAAGTGTGCGTCTGCAATGGCTTTGCGGTCAACGAGCTCAAGCGCGAGCACGCTGTCGATATGACGCTGGTCGAAGGTGTTGTCTTCGGTATAGTGGCCGAGATGATCGACATCGGCAAAGTCGAAGTCCTCAGCCTCTGCTGTGGCGAGCACCTCATTGCCATCCGCTTTCGTAAGGAATTCGCCTTCACTGTTAAGCAGTTTCAGCGCGTTCCACTGGCGGGGATTGTGGGAGGCGGTGATGATTATGCCACCGTCAGCACCGCTCATGCGTACGGCAAGCTCTGTTGTCGGTGTCGTAGCCAGTCCGATGTTAAGGACATCAAAGCCCATACCCATCAAGGTACCGCAAACAACGTTCTTTACCATCTCACCGGAGATACGTGCATCACGGCCTACGACGATCCTGTTTGAGCCATCGGGGCGTTGCTTGCGGATAAAGGTGGCATACGCTGACGTGAATTTTACAATGTCGAGCGGGTTCAGTGTGTCGCCCACATGGCCTCCGATAGTGCCTCGGATGCCGGAAATAGATTTAATAAGCGTCATAATAATGATATTTATCGTCCTCGTTCGTAAGTGATGTCGTAGAGCATCGGCGTTACATTGTAAGTGGCAGAGGAGTGCCCCATGTCATGGGGTACGATCAGTCGCACTTTTGCAATCTCGCCGTCTGCGGTTGACTGGCGTCCGAGGTTGATATAGGTCAGAGGAAGGAGCCAGCCCTTGGGCACTGCGGTTGATGAAGAGCTGTAGATGTCCATCAGCGAGCTTTGGCCAGAGACGAAGATACCGGTGAAAGTGCCGGACTGGTCGGTTACCGACATCTTGTCGACGATGCTGGCATATCTGGCCGACATGTTGGTGGCTGTGATGGTGTCGGTCTGTAAGTTGCGCTCTATATATCGGCAGAGAACGGTTGCCGTCTCTTTATCCTTTAAGGGCTGACCGGTTCCTTTGCGGACGATCTGCATATAGACACCATTGGAAGAGAAGAGCACCCACTCGTTCTTTGCCGTGTCTGTAACGTAGTTCTGTGCGGCGAATTGATCTTCGGAGATGACCTTTACAGCCGAGTCGGCCAGATATTTGTTAATGGCTTTCTGTTCTGCCTTCACTTGGTCGGCGTAGCTCATGTCGTCATCGCAGGCTACGAAAGCGCCGACGACGAAAAGGACTAAAAGGAAATATACTATTTTTTTCATTTCACGTTGTTTATGCGTGCAAAGGTATAAAAAAGAATGGAAATACCTCCTGAAGCTTTTTGGTTTTGATTTTTTTTAGAGATAAATCACTCGTATTTTTCAGCGAACCAATCGATAGCCTGACGGGCGGCACGTTCGGCATCTTCCAACGTGCCGTCGATTCGGCCTCCCGAGGCATTGAGATGCCCGCCACCGTTGAAGAAACGGGTGGCAACCTCTTCGACGCTATAATTGTCGACGGAACGAAGGCTCACCCATATACGATTGTCCAGCCGGTCGTCCTCCTTCAGAGAGATGGACATGCGGATGCCCTTGATGCGCAGCGGCTCATTGACAAGACCTTCAAGATCGCCGCGGACGAAGTGATATTGGGCCATCTCCTCACGTGACACCGAATAATAGGTGGCGTGCTTGTCTTCGAGCACGTTGAGCTTTTGGTTCATGATATATCCGCGTAGACGGATGGCCCAGGGACTGTAGTTGTTGAAAACATTGCGGTAGATCTTGTCTTTGTCTAATTTTTTTGTCAATAACTGACAGATGATATAGAATATCTCAGGGCGGGAAGAATTGTAGGTGAATCCTCCGGTATCGGTCATCATACCTGTATAGCAAGGCACTGCGAATTTCTTGCCGAGCTGTTCAAAGCAGCCGAGTTGCCAGATGACACGGAAGAGCACTTCGCATGTTGAGCTTAATTCGGGCTGTGATATGGTCACTGTAGCCTGGATGGTAGGGTTGAGGTGATGGTCGAACATTACGATGGGTGCCGTTGCTGTCTCGAGGACGGCCTGCATTTCATCGGTACGGTCGTAGCCACCGAAGTCCATGCAACAGATGAGATCGGCCTGCCGGAGCATTTGCTCCACCTCCGCAGGCTTCTTGTTGTACTTTACGATGCGCTCCGTACCGGGTAGCCATTGCAGGAAATCGGGGAAAGCGTTAGGGGCGATGATACCTGGTGTCTTGCCGTAGATCTCTTTCAGGCAGTTGCTCCAAGCAAGGGCAGAACCCAGAGAGTCGCCGTCGGGGTGGGAGTGACAAATAAGTACGATACGCTCGGATTCTTTAAGAAGCCGGTTAAGGGTGTCCAGCTCTGTGGACGAGAGGAGGTTGAGGTCCATGAAACAATATAAGAGTTATAGAGTAAAAAAAGAGTCACAGAGGTCCATACCCTCTGTGACTCGCTATGTTTAGAAGAGCTTGTTGGGGTATATGCCTTTTTCGATGAGCTCCTGGATTTTGGCTACTGTGGCAGGACGGTCGGCCGCATAGGTGACACCGAACCACTTGGATGTAGTGTCAAGAACTTTCACAGAAGCAGTGCCATCGTTGATGAGCTTGTTCACCATCAGGGGAATGAAGAACTCTGCTTTCAGATTCTTGATGTTCTTCTCGTCAGAGAGGAAGTCCTTGAAGTACTCTTCACTGTAGTCGAAGTAGTCGGGTGTGAAGCCCCACATATTCATGCTCACGGGAGTATTGTCGGCTACTGCGACCCATTTGCCTTCTTCGTCCTTATAGCATACGTCACCGTTGACACGCATGATCTCGGTGCGCTCCACAACAGTGGTCAGGTTCTCGGCATCGTCCTTCGAGCAGATGCCACGGGCTACGGTACCGTTCTCGCTCAGTGTGTTGCCAACGCGGAATCCTACCATAGCGTATTTGTTCTTTGCTCCTTCGGGCAGATCGGCCAGATACTTACCGATCACCATGAAAGCGTCACGGTTGTAGAAGTCATCGCAGTTGATCACGCAGAAAGGCTCGTGGATGACATTCTTTGCCATCAGTACGGCGTGATTTGTGCCCCATGGCTTCTGGCGGCCTTCAGGAACAGTGAAGCCCTCGGGCAGTGCGTCAAGGCTCTGGAAGCAGAGCTCGGCAGGGATGTGACCCTCATATTTGGAGAGGATCTGAGAGCGGAACTGCTCTTCGAAGTCTTTGCGGATGACAAAGACAATTTTGCCGAAGCCGGCCTGAATAGCATCATAAATACTGTAGTCCATGATCGTTTCACCGTTGGGACCCAGGCCGTCGAGCTGCTTGAGACCACCGTAACGGCTGCCCATGCCGGCAGCCAGAAGCAATAGTGTTGGTTTCATAATTAAATGTATTAAGAATGTTTTTTTTGTTTTCAACATACAAAGATACGAAAATAATGGAAAACAAGCGTACAAAAAACTTGTTTATTATAGAAATGGTGCAAGCAGGTGGGCAAACCAGCCGCGAAATTTTTGAAAGGGTGTCCGGAACTCGTCCCATGTAGCAGGCGTAAGGATAAAGGAGTCTTTCTTTTCCCTGTCAAAGAGATCGTTCAGCTCGCGCGTCGTATAGGGATCGACGATGACGGCATTCTCCTCGTAATCCCAGGAAAGTGAGCGGGCATTGAGATTGGCCGAGCCGACAGTGCAGAATTTTCCGTCTACCATAATGATTTTTGTATGATGGAATCCGGGGGTATAGAGCCATATTGTGCATCCTGCCTTCATCAGTTTGTGGGCATTATAGAAGCCACAGTCGGGTGTGAGAGGAATATCACTTTTCGTCGAGAGCATGATCTCCACCTTTACACCACGGCGTGCAGCCTGTTTCAGCGCTTTCTTGATCTTGCGGTTGAGGGTGAAGTAGGGATTGATAATCTTAATGGAGTCCTGCGCATCGTTGATGGCATGCATGTAGAACTCGCGGATGATCTTGTTCGTCGTCCGTGGCTCGCGGTTGATGATTCCTACCATCTTGTGTCCGGCAGTGGCGGATGTGTCGGGCTTCAGCCCATGGAAATAGGAGACATCGCCAAGCCCCCGAAAATATTGAGGCCCGTGGACATTTTGCTTTGTTGTCTTGTTCCACATACGGAGGAAGATGCTTTGCAGTGTGTTCACCTCGTCTCCCTCTATGCGGCAATGCATATCGTGCCAGGATCCTACCTGCTCTGTACCTTTTATATAGTAGTCTGCAACGTTCATACCTCCGGTATAGGCCAGTTTTCCGTCGATGACTACGATCTTGCGGTGATCGCGTGAGAAGACATGGTTGATCCAAGGAAAGCGGAGAGGATCGAATTTATAGATTTCGATGCCTCGTGCTCTCAACGCCTTAATATGCTTCTTTTTCAATGGCTTATTGTTGGATGCGTTGCCGAACGCATCGAAGAGGGCGCGTACCTCCACACCTTCCTTCGCTTTTTCGGCGAGGAGGTCGAAGAGGGCATCAGCTATGGAGTCATTGCGGAAGTTGAAGTATTCAAGATGTATTGACTTCCGTGCTTGACGGATAGCCTGAAACATATCGTCGAATTTTTCTTGTCCGGTCATCAGCAATGCAACAGAGTTGTTATGGGAGAAATGGATCCCGTCTGCGCGTAGATGATTGACCAGCAGTGAGTCGGAAGTTTGTGCACGGCCAGTAAGGAGACCGAAGAGCAGAAATAAGAGAAGTGTTATATGTTGTCGTCTTGTCATTGTTTTGATAGGAAGATATGGGACACCTGATGGCCCTAGGCTCGTCGCCGGGAGCTTCCTTAGTGGAAGCTCCGGTTAAGGGTTACTGGTTCATGAGGGCGGAGGCATAGCTGTCTACAATGCCGAGGAGTCGGTTATCCTTGTCGCAGACAAGGACAGAGTGGATCTTGTATTGGTGCATGATGCGCTGTATGTCAGAGATTTTCGTCTTCGGAGATACGATTTTCGGATGACGTGTCATAATGTCGGATACCGTGTGGTCGAAGAATTGTGCCTGCCAGCGTTCCATGGCACGGCGGATATCTCCGTCTGTGATCAGTCCGAGTACGTGCTTATCCTGGTCCAGACTCACACCCATGCCGAGTTTTCCTTTCGACACATGGATGATAGCCTCGCCGAGATGCATGTCCTCAGGGATGACGGGCAGGTCGTCGGAGCGCATCACATCCTCAGCCATGGTGAGCAGACGTCGGCCGAGCTCACCGCCGGGATGGAACTGTGCGAAGTCGCGGGGCTTGAAGTCGCGAACCCGCATGAGGGCGATGGCGAGCGCGTCGCCCATGACCAGGGCAGCGGTAGTCGAGGAGGTGGGTGCCAGGTTGAGCGGACATGCCTCGTGGTCAACGCTCACCGTCACGTGTACGTTGCTGTATTTGGCAAGCAGGGATTCCGGATTGCGTGTCATCGCAATGATGGGCACATGCATGTGGATCAGAATAGGGATGAAGCGGAGCAGCTCATCGGTCTGCCCGGAATTACTCAGTGCCAGGACCACATCTTCTGACGACATGGCTCCGAGGTCACCGTGATAGGCATCGAGAGGATTGATAAAGAAGGAGGGCGTACCGGTAGAAGCCAGCGTGGCGGCGATCTTCATACCGATGTTGCCACTCTTGCCCACGCCGGTAACGATCACTTTGCCGTGGCAGTGATACATCATATTGACGGCTTTTTCGAAATTCTCGTCTATCTGGGGTAAAAGTCCGAGTACAGCCTGTGCTTCGTCGTTGATGGCCTCACGGGCATAGTCGGAAGAGTGGAGGAGCCGTTCCTCAGGTGTTGTCTTATTTGTCATGGCTGGTTGTTGTGAGTGATTGGATGAGTCCTTCAAGTTTATCGAGCTCTAGCATGTTGGCAGCGTCACTCAGGCCTTCATCGGGCCGGGGATGTACCTCAAAGAAATATCCCGTGGCACCAAAGGCTTGAGCGGCATGGGCCATAGCCGGAACAAACTTGCGGTCGCCGATGGTCTTGCCTTGTCCGGCCGATGGCCGTTGGACACTGTGTGTACAGTCCATGATGACAGTAGGGACAATCTCCCGCATGTCGGCGATGTTGCGGAAGTCGACGACGAGATTGTTGTAACCGAAGCAGTTGCCACGTTCGGTGAGCCATACCTCGCGGGCACCACTGTCTTGTGCCTTCTCCACGGGGTAACGCATGTCACGTCCTGAGAGAAATTGCGCTTTCTTGATGTTGACGATGCGTCCTGTCTTGGCGGCGGCTACCAGAAGATCGGTCTGCCGGCAGAGAAAGGCGGGTATCTGGAGCACGTCGCACACCTCACCGGCAGGAGCAGCCTGCCAGGCTTCATGGATGTCAGTGGTGATTTTCAAGCCGTAGTGTTCTTTCACAGAAGCCAACATTTCCAGACCGCGTTCGAGCCCGGGCCCGCGGAAGCTGTGTATGGATGTCCTGTTAGCCTTGTCGAACGATGCCTTGAAAATGATGTCTGTGCCCAGTTGCTTGTTGATGGCTACCAGTCGGGCAGCCACCTCGTTGAGCAGGTCTTGCGATTCGATAACGCAGGGACCAGCGATCAGTACGGGTGTATGGTTGTTGTTTGTCATAATGCAATAGTTTGTGATACAGTCAGCTAAGTGACCTGTCCGTTTTCTTGTGCCGGTAGGTTTTCCTTGACAGCAGGCAGACTGCGTCGGCCGCTTGGTGTGGGACGGTCAACTTGTGGTGATGTGGGATATGGAAGTCTCAGCCAAGGGACTGTGTAGAGTTTTTTTCTTTTTGTTCTTTCTCGATGATCTCTTTTGCCTCGGACAGTGAACTGGCAAATTGCACGCCATGATCGGTGGCGTCGGCTGTCGCATTGGCGTCATTAGAAGAAGAGATGATATGCAGGTCACGCTGCGGGAAGGGTATCTCGATCTGTCGGGCATTCAGCTCGTTATAGACAGCTTCCATGATGTCGCTCTTGGCATAGGTCTGCTTACGTGAGTCTACCCACGCAAGGATCTTGAAATCGACGGAATTGTCACCGAAGCCGGCAAAGACGGTATTGATATATGTGATATAGTTCTCGCGCTCAAGTGGCCGGACAGCTTTCTCGATAGCATCTTTTACGTCAGGCACTTTCGTACCATAGGCTACTCCGATAGGGATAATGGCAAGCTCGTTGCCGTGGTTGCGTGTCAGATTCTTATAGTTCTTTGTGAAGAGCTGTGAGTTCTGGAAGTTGACAATCGATCCGTCAAGGGTTTCCAATGTCGTGGAGACGTAAGAGATCGATTTCACCGTACCGCGTGTACCGTCAATGGAGATATAGTCGCCCACACGGATATGGCCGGCCATCAGGGATATGCCATAGTAGATATTTTCCAGAATATCCTTCATGGCGAAACCGATACCGGTAGAGAGACCGGCGGATATGGCGACGATCCAGGAGTTGTTGATATGGAAAATAGCCATGGCCGTCAGTACCCATACGCCCCAGACGACAACTTGCAGCACATTTTTCCACATCGCCAGTCGCCGGGCGGCGATATGTTCGTCAGCCGGCCGGTCTTCTTCTTGCGCACGGATGTGTTCCACACGTTGGAAATGGGAGAAGAGCACGTCGGTGGCAGTATGATAGATGTAAGCGAAGATGAAGTAGAGTGAGACAACAATCACGACGCTCATGATCGACAGTGTGAAGTTACTGGTGTCGATAAGCCGTGTCGCCAACAGACGCCATAATGTGTCACTGAGGTTAAATACGGCAGCAGCCCAATAGATCGACAGAATAATCGAACCGGTGCCGAGGATAGGCATGATGGCGTAGTAGACGAAACGGAAGAACCAAACCTTGCCAATAGGTGTCTCCGCCGAGAAATATTTACGGCTGGCCGCATGGCCGAATCCACGGAGCATCTCGACGATACAAGTGATTGTGAGAATACATGTCAGCTGCATGATCCACCAGATAAGTAGCTGCACGCTTAGGAGCACATAGCCTGTCCATGAGGCGACAACTGATACGGCGAATACAACCAGAGACATGAAACTGTAGAACATATCTGTGCGGGGAAGGTGTTTGCGGTGATGTGCCGCAATGATCCATTGCCAGATGGCGCATATAATCAGAATGGGAGGGAAAAGCAACTCTACCAGATCATTCGGAATGAGTACGATGCGGAAGATGATCACGATGAGTCCGATGAAGATCAGAGGCAGATAGATGCGGAAGCCGCTCTTCATCTGTTTGCCGGTCAGTCGGATGAGCAATGACAGGAGGATGACTCCAAGCAGCCAGATAAATTCCACCATTAGACCGGAGGCCATAACTAGGAAGTTCTGTGAGGCTCCAATGCGCATGAGCCCGAGAAGTATGGCCAGCGAGACGACGGTAGTGGCCAGAATGATATAGGGTCGCTTTTCAGTGAAAACATCCTTGGCACGTTGTATGTTATCATTGCTCATGAATAGGCCGAGAGCAGACTTGAGCTTGTCGTGCTTGACGAGCCATGTGAAGGCAATGCCGACGACGACAAAGTTGACGATGCCGACAATGATCCAAATGACCACCAGACCGATGAGCAGTCCGATGATCACTCCTCCGTCCCATTCGGAACCGACTTTGAAGTTGGGCGTGTATTTGTCGTTGAATGTTTCTTTCGCCTCTCTGAGGGAGTTGCGGAGATTTCTTAGGGTGTTAAAGTAGGTGTTACCGGAATTACTGAAGATCGACGACTGTATCTCGTTGTAGCGTTTGTTGGCATAGTCGTTGATGCCTTTCAGGTGCTTCTCCGTGGCATCGTAGAGGCTGACGTATTGCTCCATCTGCAAACGGTTGTCGTTGAGCGTACGTCGGATATTAATGGCCAGCGTGAGGCATACATTGCGGTCGGTCTGCGCTTTGGGGGTAAGCGTCTGGACGTACATGTTGCTGAGATCGTTGATGAGCGAGTCGTAGCGACTGATCTCAACATCGGTGTTGCGGATATATTCGCGGAAAGGTGCGGCGTTGTATTTGAAGTCTTTGTATTGACCGATGGCCTGATGGCAGGCATAGGTGAGATCGAAAAGATAGCCGCTTTTCTGCGAATAAAGCATTAGTGAGTTTTGCTGACTCTTGTTCATCACGTCCATAAGCTCCTGACGGACAAGTGCTTGCTGGCTAGCCATAAAGTCTGATTGCAGCTCCAGCTCATTGTGATAGGTTGTGAGCTCATTGCGGAGAACGTAGAGTGTCTTCTCCAGATTCTTTTCCTTCAGTACGGCGTGAGTGGGCAGACAGCCGATGGTAAGAAGGACGAGTACGAGGAGTAAGTGGAAATATTTTTTCATTGTCGTATGTTCCTTTTGGCGAAGTTGGGTATTTTTCGATGGCAAAGTTACAAAAATATTGGTAACGTTGATTCCTTTCATGCTTATTTTTATAAAGAGGTAGGCATTTTATGTCAATGATTTGTGATAAACGACAGTCGTTTCCTGTTCTCTGCGTGAGAGATGGACAGAAGCCATTGCATCTTTCAATGTGGCATCTTTCTATTTTGAACGTTGATTCCCGGAAGAGAAGAGAGGAAGACTGGGAAGGTCGGATAAGGTGGCAGGCCGTTTTCCCTGTCCGAGTGACTCGGACACGTTTTTGTCCTCTGATGAATATAAGTTCATATTTTTCATTATTATCTTTTTAAAGGCTTCCTACTTTAAGTCTGTGTAAACTTGATATATCCTTAGAATCGGTAAATAGTTGTGACAGTCGTGGGGAACGGTTCCGGTAGCGTTGAGGAATCATCTCATAAACTGGATGTCTTGGACCGTTGCTAGATGAGTCTTTGCGAAAAAGCGGAGAGGCAAAGTGCGCTTTACGGTCCGGAGGGGATTCCGTCTGGGAAGGATCGCTCGTAGCCGTGCATTATGGGCTTCTTGCGCATTTTATGGTAGGATGTTAAAAAATAATGAATGATTTTGACATAATCAAAAAAGAGCTCGTCTTCTTGTGCCTTCATATCAGACAGACTGTTGTCGGCTTGGATCCGAAGTGTCGGCTTCGTAGCACTGTTTCCGTTCTTATAGCCGGAAGCAGTGCTGCTTCCCAGTATTTAAGCGGATTTTTGCCCGTGTTGAAGGAATGTAGGTGTCTTGCCCCCCTGCATCTAGGCGCATCTGCTTTTAAGTCAGCTTTGAGCCCTCTGAAATTATATGGCCATTCCCGGGCAAATAAGAGCCGAACCACTGCCATTTACTTCCTACGGTGCTTCCGCCATAGGAAGAAGGCAGCAGGCGTCCGGCTAAAAATGGAGTCCGGCTAAAAGCAGTGAATGAATTTATGCTGTTTTTTATTTACATTATATGGTTATGGAAAGCGAAAGCCAGCGCCCGTGAGCATAGACGGTTTTCACAATATTTATCGGAAGGGGGTGAGACTGGGATGGGCATTGGAAGAGGGTAGGCTTATCCTGATATCTGCGGGAGAAAAACTAATAGACGCATTCTTCCACAGGGTGTCATTGTGGTTTTATAAAGCTTTAGACGGATCGGTATACGGCATTGCATTATTCGAATCTCGTTGAATCCTGTTAAATATTTAAGGAAAAGTCGGAATAATACCGGATTTTAAGGAATTATTCAACGCATTTAGGATCGGGAGGGCGTTCGTCTTTGTAGAATGTTTCCTGTTGTTATTTCGTCGGTTGACTTTCCGTTACTATGTGTGGCATGGGAAGGAAATTCTCTGTCCATGACGCGTGAGCCTGTCGAGTCGTTGGAAAAAGGTGATAGGTGGCCGGAAACGTTTTGCAACAGCAACTGAGACAGATACCAGGGGGATCCCGCGGCTGAAGGCCGTTCTTTTGTGAAGCTTGGATTTACAATGACCACAATTTGCCGCTGATCCTTTTTGGTGGCTAATTGTAAAGTCGATAATGCAAAATAAAAGCTTAAGAGGACGTATTTCTTTTATGATTTTTTTGTAGGCCAAGGATTATTTTGTAACTTTGCAACCGTTTTATAAGACTTAGAAAACAAGCTTTTAATATTTTATGAACTTCACTTTGTTAATTACCGTCTTGCTGACTGCTGTCGTTTTGGTGGTAGGAGCCTACGTGGTGGCCAAATTGATTGGCCCTCGTTCGTACAATCCGGTAAAAGGTGAGCCTTTTGAGTGTGGTATTCCGACACGTGGCAGTTCTTGGCTGCCTGTTCATATCGGTTACTATCTCTTTGCCATCCTTTTTCTGATGTTCGACATTGAGACCATGTTCCTCTATCCCTGGGCTGTAGTGGCAAAGGAGATTGGAAGTGCCGCGCTGATAAGCATTGGCTTCTTCCTTGTGGTATTAGTATTTGGCCTGGCATACGCCTGGCGGAAAGGAGCGCTCGAATGGAAGTAAGAAAACCGAAAATCAAGGCTTTCCCTTACGACGAGTGGAAAGACAATGACACCCTGGAAAAGATGGCCGACGCGCTGAACGACGGTGGTGTCAATCTGGTGCTGGGCAATCTTGACCAGCTTATCAACTGGGGTCGTAGCAACTCACTGTGGTCACTGACTTTCGCTACCTCTTGCTGTGGTATCGAGTTCATGGCTATCGGTTGCGCCCGTTACGACTTCTCTCGTTTCGGCTTTGAGGTGACTCGTAACTCACCCCGTCAGGCCGACCTGATTATGTGCGCCGGTACGATCACTAACAAGATGGCTCCTGCCTTGAAGCGTCTGTACGATGAGATGGCTGAGCCGAAGTATGTAGTGGCTGTCGGCGGTTGCGCCATCTCGGGAGGCCCGTTCAAGAAGAGCTATCACGTGATGCGCGGCATCGACGAGATCATTCCTGTTGATGTCTACATCCCCGGATGCCCTCCCCGCCCGGAGGCAATCATCTACGGTATGATGCAGCTGCAGCGTAAGGTGAAGATAGAGAAATTCTTTGGTGGCGTGAACCACAGCCAGACCGCTGAGGAGCGCGAGCTCGGAAAGAGCAACGAGGAGCTGATCTTCGAACGCAAGCTCGGCATCAATGTTGATGAGACGAAGGCACAGCGCGAGGCTGCTTGGATCAAGGAGAATGCCCCTGCACCCAAGCCCGCCCGACCCGCTGCTGCGGCAAAGCCTGCTGCGGCTCCTAAGAAGGAGACCATCGTGGTGAAGGAAGCTCCTACGAAAGAGCAGGTGGAGGCGCTCGGCAAAGAGATCGACAAGCTGGACGCTCAGAAAGCGCAGGATACTCAGGACACAACTAATAAATAAGGTAGAAAAATGAAACTGGATAATAAAGAATTCGGATTTGACAACTTCGCCTCAGAGATGGCGAAGCTTAAGAATGAGAAGCATTTCGACTACCTTGTGACCATCGTCGGCGAGGATTTCGGCGAGGAAGGACTGGGTTGTATCTACATCCTGGAGAACACGCAGACCCATGAGCGTTGCTCAGTGAAGCAGATCGCCAAGCAGATGGGTGAGGACTATGTGATTCCCTCTGTGTTGAAGCTCTGGGCTGTCGCCGATCTGCTGGAACGTGAGGTATATGATTTCTTCGGAATCAAGTTCCTCGGTCATCCCGACATGCGCCGTCTTTTCCTGCGCAATGACTTTGAGGGCTATCCTCTGCGCAAGAACTACGACATGAGTCCCGAGAAGAACATGTACACGACGGATGATGACGTAGAGCTCGAGACCACCCAGGAGTGGTATATTGACGAGAATGGTGAGCTGAAGTCGAAGACTCATAACCTCTTCCATGACGATGCTTATGTATTGAACATCGGTCCGCAGCACCCTTCTACCCATGGTGTGCTCCGTCTGCAGACGGAGGTCGACGGTGAGACCGTAGAGCGCATCTATCCTCACCTCGGATATATCCATCGTGGTATAGAGAAGCTGTGCGAGACTTGCTCTTATCCGCAGACCTTGGCTTTCACCGACCGACTCAATTATCTGTCGGCCATGATGCACCGTCACGCTCTCGTAGGTGTCATCGAAGAGGCTATGGGCGTTGAGCTGAGCGACCGCATCCATTACATCCGTACGATCATGGACGAGTTGCAGCGTATAGACAATCACTTGCTCTATACAGCCTGCTGCGCTCAGGACCTTGGTGCTCTCACCGCCTTCCTTTATGGAATGCGCGATCGTGAGCATGTGCTCAATGTGATGGAGGAGACCACCGGAGGACGATTGATCCAGAACTATTATAGAATAGGTGGCTGTCAGGCAGATATAGACCCGAACTTCGTGTCTAACTGCAAGAAGCTCATCAAGTATCTCCGTCCGATGGTACAGGAGTACCTCGATGTGTTCGGTGACAACGTCATCACACACAACCGTTTCGAGAAGATCGGCTACATGGACGAGAAGGACTGCATCAACTATGCTGTTACCGGTCCTGCAGGCCGCGCTGCCGGTTGGAAGAATGACGTGCGCAAGTACCATCCTTATGATATGTATGACAAGGTGGACTGGAAGGAGATCACCCTCACGGGTGGTGACTCCATGGACCGCTACTATGCTCACATTTATGAGATCTATCAGAGTCTCAACATCATTGAGCAGCTTGTCGACAATATTCCCGAGGGTGACTTCTACATCAAGCAGAAGCCTATCATTAAGGTTCCCGAAGGACAGTGGTACTTCTCTGTTGAGGGAGCAAGCGGCGAGTATGGCGTCTATCTCGACAGCCATGGCGACAAGAGTCCTTACCGTCTGAAGATGCGTCCAATGGGCCTCTCCCTTGTCGGCGCTATGGACAAGATGCTGCGTGGTGAGAAGATCGCCGACCTCGTGTCGACCTGCGCTGCTCTCGATATTGTAATCCCAGATATTGACAGATAACAAATGGACAAGACGTATATTCTTTCCGGAATCGCCTCCTGGTTTGACGGTTTGCTGCGCAACACCTGTGGCCTGGGCGACTTTGCGACTATCCTTATCGAGTGTGTGCTCGTCGGCGTGCTTGTGCTGGCAGCTTACGCCGTGATAGCCATCATCCTGATTTTCATGGAACGTAAGGTGTGCGCCTACTTCCAGTGCCGTATCGGACCTGTCCGCGTAGGTCCGTGGGGACTGCTGCAGGTGCCGGCCGACGTGCTGA
>ULNJ01060219.1_pt1 | contig 38459 bp, 34 predicted proteins | sample 1951891 | NCBI WGS metagenome assembly ULNJ01 (sample SAMEA4835574, study PRJEB28245) | human gut metagenome | biome: gut microbiome; material: fecal sample | place: Denmark | collected 2008 | reverse complement strand
GCGGCTGCGGGTGCCGGTACATTCGGTGCGGTTAAGCTCGGTACCACCAACGGCAGTGTGCCGGTTATCAATGCCTCCAATAAATTGGAAGCCGCGGTTATCCCGGTGGCTACTGCGACGACGGTTGGCGGCGTCGTCGTCGAAGCGGACAGCGGGCTTACGCTCGGCGCCGACGGAAAGCTCTCCGTGGCAGCTAGCGGTACCCCGGATCCGATCGCACTCAGCGAGGAGAACTACGACTCCGGCGCAGGTACAGTGACGGTTGAGTCCATCACGCCGCCGAAAGGAATCGTACAGAAGGTATCGCCGTATACGTTCCTTTGTGTGCCGCCGGATACGGCAACGCCGAAGGGTGATGGCACCGGTTATACGTTCGTTATGGACGTCAGCGGCATCGCGTCGCTCAATACGACCGACTGGGAAGTGGTGTTCTAAAGAAGAACAATACGAAAAGGGGGCGTTTACAGCGCCCCTTTTTTTATCTCTATTTTTTAACCAGATTACTGGTAACAAGGCCCGGAAAAAGTCCGGCGACCTCGATTACCGTACTTGCCGTTGCCGTTGAGATTCTTTGTGTTTTTTAATAATACCAGCCACGCGGCGTGCATTATTCATCATCGATATAATTTTACCGCTGTTCCATAGTACATCAATGTGCTTATTCGTCAGCTTATCGTTGCTGACCTCTTTTCCGAACCCGTGGACGAAGTCAGGCGCAGGCTCAAACGTCGGGAACGGAAGACGCGGCATTTCCACCTCATCCACACGCTGTTCCAAATCGCGAATCCCCCTGCGTATCTTTGCCCTTTGCTGCCAATCGTAGAATTTTTTAAAATAGTCAACGAACGCAGGACTCAGCCCGTTTGAAACTTCTATCAGTGCATCTTGTGCATTACCGACAGCAGTCGGACTCGGGTGTGTAACGGCTTCTTTCGTCTTGTCCACTAGATTGTTGATACGAGGCCCCAGCACCGCATGGTTTCTAGCCACCACACTGGTCGCGTCCGCGATCCGTCTACCGGCAAATTCTGAGTCAAACGCCTGTCCAAGCAGCGGGAACGTCACATACTTGTTCATCATTTTCTGCCATTTAAGCAGCGCCTTGTTATCCGTCAGCGTATCACCGGTGCGCAGCATCTCCTTAACGATCGGGTTGTTGTTAATTGCGGCATAATTCTGCCCTACATCGCCGGGAAGCAGCGTCTGATACAGTATGCTCTGTGGTGATGTGATAAGCGGCGCCGCGAACGGATATACAGTAGCGACCGTTGCGATCTTTCCGGCGGTTTTAGCAGTACCTGCAACACGGCCGGTTGTTATGGGTTGTATACGTCCAAAAGTGGTTGCGGCTTTGTTCCAGATGTCCGCCGGCTGCTGCCACGGTAATTTACGAAGTCCGGACTCTACCGCGTTTGCAGCACCCGTATATGCTTTAGCTACGCCGCGGTCAACTGTATTGAACACTTTCTGGAAAATCGTCGCACCTTCCGGGTTCGTTTGTGGGATCTCCGGATGCACAATCTTATTTCCGACCCATTTACCGGCATTTATGGTGCCCTGTTTAATAGCACCAGGCGCCGACTGTACGGCTTGTTTAACGGCCCCCGGCGCTGCCTGTACGACCTGTTTAATAGCACCGGGTGCCGCTTTCGCCGTCTGCGGGAGATTTTTTATCATCGAAGGAACGGCCTTTATATTCGGTACAATGCCCCTTACCGCGCCGATAAACTTACCACCACCTTTTATCGCTCCAGGTGCTTTTGCAGCCCCGCCAATGGCTTTTGTTCCTATTTTGCCGCCGCCACCCCATAACATACCGGCAAGCCTGGAAGTGGATTGCGCAAGCGATTTCGCGGCCAGCTGCTCATCACCGGCTGCAAGCGCTCCAACGCCGGTGCCGAGCGTATACCTATCATAGTCAGGCGTCAGTTTGTCGGCGACGTTGTTTAATAAATCATATGCTGTTGTGCTGTTGTGATCCATCCATCCGATTCGCTCCAGCACATTTTCCATCGCCCCGACGGTATCAGCCGGCATATGCAGCGCCGTGTCTATGAACGGAGCTACGACATTGTTCGTCAACATATCTATAGGATTGGTTTTGCTGTCGCGCGCTTCCAGCCCTCCGATCGAATGCGTCGACTCACCCGGAGCGACAAAGCGAATAAATTTATCCAGCTTATTGTTTAAACGTCTCCCGGCGCCTTTTATATAATCACTGTTTTCCGGGAGAATCTCCTCCCAGGCATTATTCATAGCCTTGAGCACGCGGGCCATATCCGCCTGCGGACGCAGCGGCGCGGTAATAAGCCGCCGCCAAAGCGGTGTTTCCCGGCGCTCTCGCGCCAAGCGTACCGTATCTTCGAGCGATTCCTTATGTGCTCTTGTGGCAACGCCGTGCGGCAGATCGCTTTCCATAGCGCGTTTCAAATCGGCGCTAGGCGCTCCCACGAATATGTTGCCGGAGCGCGACTGCGGCGCGGGTATGCTCGTAGCGGGTTTGGGGTCAGCTACCGGTGTTTCCGCTTTATGCTTGTTTATAATATCGGAAGCGCGCTGATTATCGCTCGCCGACGGTGAGAACGGCAATGCCATAGTATCACTCCATTCTGTATTACTTCTCTCTTTTTTCAATCGCCAACGGAGTATCCGGGTTAAGCCGGTTATGACACTCCTCAATGGCGGCCAGCTGGTGGCCGTGCTCGCGCACGCGATGATCAAGGTCCGTCAGTCTTTCCCCGTGATCGTCCATTCTCCGGTTGCATTCGGAGAACGGCACACGGTGTTCCACGTCCTTGCGAAGTGCTCGCATTTCCCATGCAATCCAGCCGAGGATTGCCGTTCCTATCCATCTAACCCATTCACTGTCCACTGGCAAAGCCCTCCGGATAATGTTATTTCGTTGTACTTATAATAAAGTTTATTTTATTTTATATGTCTAGCTTTTGATAACACTGAGTGTTCCGGATCCGGACATCGCGTACCAGCCGTATGAGGTTCCGTCATCGTTATACGGATTGGATTTCGTAGTATCACTACCATAGAAATACACCCCACCAGATCCTGGGTTCGACGGTCTGCCGGCCACATTTCTGACCATCCATACCGTATAACCTGTTCCACGGGCAATATAATACGTGCCGTTTGTCCAGATACGATCGTCCCCCTCCGCCGTATCATCTATCAGGTTATATTCTCCGTTGATACCTGCCGTGTTGGATCCAGATACTGTTATGGCGTCCAGTACCACTTCTGCTGTGACAGATGGTGCCGGTTCAGCACCTCTGGAGATTTCCCATGTTACGGATTCACCGGTTTCAGTATCAAACGGGTCAGGATATGTTCCATTTGGATTTTGCAACCCGTTATATTCATAATAGTTGCTTATTTCCCATTTTCCAGAAATATAACATTCAAGCTTGATGCCGTTTTCATTGGTCCATGTTCTACATATTCCATAAGATCCATATGGTTGATCAGATGTGTATGTTCCATCGGCTGTTGTCGTACCGGCGTTGGTAGCCGTTAATACCCAATTATCCGGTGCAGGAACTTTTGTTTCATTATCAACAGCGACAATCAAAGGAATTTTTTCCGGATCACCGTTAACCGCTTCCCATGTTAGAGCCGGGTCTTGAGGATAATGAAACTCAGATGCCGTTGCACTATATTGCTCCAGTCCGGCTTCTGATAATATCCAGGTGTTATCACTATAAGTTAAGCTGCATGCATTGTTATTATTTGCCGGCTCATATTTCAATTCAGAAAACGAACCGTCTTCATTTAAGATATAACCAACAAGCACATATGTACCGTTTAAGGAAGCCGACGAAGATCCAAGTATTCTGAATTTAGATGCAAACCCGGTTGTGTTTTCAATAGGTCTGCCGTTAATCAAGTAATTCTTTGGTTTTAACGAATACGAAGTGTTCGTTGTGAAGTCTTCGTCAATCCATGGGAGTTTTCCATTGTCTTTCGCGTAAATCTGGTCGCCAAATCCAGTTATTACCCACCTTGTACTGTTGTTGAATCTACCAATAGTTTTGCCATACTCATTAAACCAACGATAATATGTTCCGGAGGGATAATTATCTGGTTTAACATAGTAGCTGGCATAAGATCCGTTTGGTGATTCCGTATAGCTCGAATCGTCCGCTCCTCCCGTTATTACGATACGGCTTCCATTGAAAGTAAATCCATGTATGATTAATTCAGAACCTGTCTGAACGTTATTCCATGTTGAAAATTCATACAGTCTGTATTCCCATGGAAACATATCTGGCGTGTCGGAGTCAGATGCAATTGTGGTAACAGTACCCGCCGCCGCTTTTCCAGCTGCTTCATTTATAGCCGTCGCAGCTTCAAAAACCCAATAACGATTGGCTGAATCCCAATAGCATTTATAGCCAGATCCTTCCCAAACACAATCTTTATGCGGGGACGTTACAAGCAATACATCTGTATTAGTATAGGTTAAGGCAACATCAAACGGCTCATCTTCTCCGAAACTGAGTGTAACAGTAAATCTTGCCCCAAAATATTTTACTGTGCTGTAATCTATTTGGCCGTTTGGTATTACATGTCCAATTGATGGCAGTATCGATCCTATGGCAGCTTCACGCCTATGTGTATAAAACGCCTCGAAGTCATATGGTGTTGGTAAGTTATTGAATCCAACATTAGCTTTCCAGTCAGCGACGTCTTGTTTAACAAGTCTTGTAAGATGTTTGGCACCTACACTGCCGGATGCATATAGTTTCCACTGTGGTCCACCACTGTTCTCCAATTCGAAATCGAATGCACGGTGTGGCTTTATTTTGCCATCAGATGTTTCTTGCGCCCTTGAGTAGTAATATGTAGACGGGTTATATCCAAAAGCGCTCTGGTCAGCATACTTACCGCCAAACCCTTCACTAAAATATAATCCGTCAGAGTTAAACAAGCCGTTTCCACTCATAACGGTTGTACCGATTACTTTAACACGGCTTCCCTTTATTCCCAATGTAAATGGAGCAGTCCGCCATTGAGCGTCGGTTAATTCCCATGGGAACATTTGCGGATCTTCCTTGTCGAATGATACAGAATCGTATGTAGTTCCATCCAATACCGTTCTCCAGCATTTAGAAGAAGCTATCCAGGAAATTTCCGTTCCAGTCGTATCGTTTTTCCACGTATGAACAGCTCTTGGAGTAAGCCCCGGTACAGTCGAAGCAGCGTCAACTGCATCCGGTATCTCCAATACTAACGGTTCAGTACCCATAGCATTTGCTTCCCACTCCAGCCCGATTGGTGTTTCACCTGTTGCAGTATATACGGCAGAGTAAGGCGTGCCCGCAGATCCAGGCGGGGTATCAATATTCATTATTCCTGTAAATGTCCAGTCAAATGTTCCGGATGCATTTATTTTACCAAGAATAACCCCTCTACCGCCATCTGCTCCCAAATACGTAGAATATGAACCGTCGTCTGGATCTACTACGCGAGTAACTTGATCTTCTTTGTCGCTGATGTATACAGCATCATAACCCTCATACCACTCATACATTAAAAGGGATGGCGTCAATCTGAAAGTGCCGTTGAAATCAGCTACTACCGTTGTTTTTTCAGAGAGCGCCTCACCGCTTGAATTAAACAGGTTAACCACGTACTGATAAACGCCCGTCAACTTCTGTGGTAATGTTTTACCATAGCTGAATGGTATCTCCTCTTTTTCACCACTCTGCTTTTCAAGCGTGATCAAATCACCCCATTGGGTGCCTCGTACGGTGGCGTCTCCTTTATTAAACACAGGAGGAGGATTGTATTGCTCATTATACCTTGAAACAGTCCAGGTTACTTCCCAGGGCCATTTTAAGGCATTAAGGGGAAATCCTCCGCTTACATATGGTCTATATTTATCTTGAAAACTATATGGATCTGTTTCGTCATAATATGATAACAGCCAATATGCGCTATTTGTATAACCGACATCATAGCATAACGACAACTGCCAATTATCCACAACCGACTTTGTATATATTTCCGGACGCTCAGCGTCGATATCAGAACTTTTAATATTATAATTCGAGTTAGCTTCCGGTATACCGGCATTGCTTGCAGTGCAGTTGCCGGTAAATGATCCATAATTTTGGGTTATATCAGTCCCTTTAACGGCAAATGACGGAGGAGTGATTCCCGTTCCACCTAATCCCTGTCCGCCTATCTCATATGCAGCCCAGTCAAACCTGTCCCAGGGCCACCCCAGTGTTTCAAGGTCATTCGCACCGATAATAGTGGTTGCTAATTGAACCATTGATTGATATTCACCACCAGCTGCGTTGTATAACTTCCAGTAAAATAAATTATTTTCATCTGTTGCTACAGCAACAGTATACTTTCGTCTATACTCGTCATCTGGATAATAATAAGTAAAACAAGAATCTATAGAAGGAGGAACTTCCGTATTAAGCGGTGCATTTAGGCCGGGCCACATTTCAGCATAACCTAACGACCCATATGCGCTCTTCCATAATCTTGATATAATAACACGATCCGATACGAGCGGCTCATTTGACCCGGTTATAACAACATCCGTAAGCAGCGTACCAGCAGAAACAATACCGCGATCTCCGGAATACCATTTCAGATCTTTATCGTCCGGCCATAACTCAGTCGTATTGTCAGAATACATATACGTATGGCCCATATTAGTACCGATATAGCATTCCCACCTGGTTTTAGAACCATTGTAATGTATGGATGTCATTGATGTACTGGTCGACAATCCACCCTCCATCCATATATCACCGTTGCTGGGTGTTTCCGTAGATTGCAGTTGTCTATTTGTATAATATCCAAGACATCTTAAATTATTGCACTTTACAGCCATCGCAACAGGAGGCGGCGCCGGATCCCTATCAAGAGTTGTCCTGATTATGCTAAGAATTTTCGATCCATAATATTCATCATCCAGCTCCCATGGCCAGAATAATTCGGGGGCTTTATAGAACCCCTTTGTTTCCGTTACCTTTAAATAGTTCTCTCCCTGCCCGGCCTGCACAGTTCCATAGCAATAGTATCCGGAAGCATATGGTGAATCTTCCAACACCGCCGTTGAAGTTAATCCCACCTTGTTCAGGTCCGGATTCAGCATTATGAAAGCACCAACAGGAGTAGTTGGGTCTTCAATGAAAGCATCATATTCAGCGGCTCTTATCCATAATTTTACAGAGGAAGTGATTTCATTTCCGTTTATGACATCCGCTACAAAGCCCGGGGATTTATAGTCAAATATAACTGTTTTGCCATTTATAGAAAGTGTTTCAACTCTTCTATAGACCCCATAGCCCGTAAAAGATGAAATTTCTAAATCGCCTTTGTTAACACGCAGATTCGTTTCGCCTGTTAATATGCTGTTTACCTTTTCACTACCTCCACCGTACTGCATGCTGAACGTTGCAGTGTCCGGCCAGTTCCATTCAGCATCGCCGATAAACGAATTGCTTGAAGAGCCGGATGCCCTGAGACCCCACTTCAGCTTACCTGTATAATCTTTATAGCATACAAAGGATCTTCCTGTTTTATCAAATTCATAGAAAGCATCGCCCTCGACGGGGAACAATGATCCACTTATGTAACGATACGGATACTGCCCTACAAAGGATGTTCCGTAATTCCCCTCAGTAACCTCCACCCCTTGGGGTATGCTGTAGGCAGTTGCCTGTGTTCGTTGTATTGCCAGCGTACTCCCGAACTGATCTATAATATGCCACGGCCACGACCCGTTGGCGGGAACAGTAACTCTGGCTGTTTTTGTTTCTCCGTCAATTGTCCCAAGAACCCAATTGCCTGTTTCTGCCCACAGCGCACAAACAGCCGTGCCGGAAAATTTGAATGAAGGTTTCCGTACCCACAGCTGTCCGTCGACGCATGGCGTATTGTAATCAAGGCCACGAACCGTTTGTCTTATGTAAAGGCCGTTATAGATTGTAAGGGTATCATCTGTTTCTTTTAATAAGAAATTCGTGTTGCCGTATGTTTCCCTGTAGAATTGAACAGACGATGCCTGTGAACCCTGGTAATACCAGATATATGATTCACCGGTTTCTTCATTATATGGAGCTTGATAAGAGCTTGAGCTTTGAATATACAGACTGTACGAAGTCGATGTTGCAGATGGTGTGAGCGCCCACGTACTGTACACATATCGCACATAAAATTCGGCGCTTTCGTGTTTCCATATACGCGATGTGCCTGTCATAGAATCATCGAGTAACTGATAATTACCATTCGCATCAGCATATGCACCATGGCTTGATGTAAGACCGGACATCACAATTGGATAAACAACGGGCGGTTGCATGCTATACGCACCGCCAACCGAACGTCTGTATAGTTCAAAGATGTTAAGCATATCGCGCTTCACCTGTGGTTTTACGTTAAGTCACCAATAGACATTACTTGTACTGGCGGGTACATTCTTGTTGTGGTACCATCCCAATAGAATCCAAGCTGGATTACATCGTACAGCATTGTTTCCGTCAACTCGAAGAACCCTATTGTTAGCTTATGCCCAGCGGTGTTCACCTGCACAAGGAATGTCTGATTCTCTTCGTCTAACGAAATTGGAAACGTCGTTTGGGTAACATCCGTGGTAAGCGTGCATTTTTGCAGACCACCGTTGTTGATGTCGAACGACAAAACACCGCTCTCTATAAGACCGGCGTCATACCATGAGTCTTTTTCATCTACACCTGTGCCAAACGGAACACCTTGTTCGTTTTGTCCATTACCTATTCTCATGCTACTTGATCTCCTCCCACTGCCACATTCCAACAGTGTCTGGACTCCATACACAGGGAATCATATCTGCTTTAGCCAGATAAATCTTCCCGTTGTATGTGTAATACAGATCCTTATGAACATCCATGCCCAGCCTGAATGTCTTTGGATCTTCAAGCGTTCCGGCAGCCGGATCTATTGGACGATAAATAGCCAGCATACCGGTTGCGTCCGGTGGCTGATGCGCAAGTGAATCTACTGCCTGAACAACCCTATACGGCACATCCTTATGCTTGATGATCTCCCCTTTCTCGTAGTGGTGATCGGCCTCCCAATCATGACAAATAGGAGCTAATGTGAATGCAGTTGCGTCGTCGTCGATCCCAATAGAGAGCTGTGCCGCCTTTAGATATACTTCGTGTTTCAATTCATTTAACAGCTTATTAGCTTTATATTCAGCACTCGGCTCAGGAACATAGCCCTTCAAATACCACCCGCCATCTGCGGCTTCTTCTACATCAAGCAATGTCATTCCAAGCGACTTGTAGTATTCAACATCATCGCCAAGTCCAACGGTGCACCCACCTGTGACTGTATTAATTATTTTTGCATATAGCTGCATAGTAAAGCCTCTTTGTTAAATATCATTTGGATAGAAAATTAATATGGATACTGCCGCCGTGCCATGAAGCACCGTTCCCTTGGCCACAGGGAAAAATCCAGATGCACGTTGATCGCCGTTGTCTGCAACCACTACTTCTGAATTACCACTTCCAGCATAATATGTCCCGCCGCCAGTATTGGTGCATAAGAAACACCACCCATTTTCTGTGAATGTGTATGTAAATGCATTACCGGTGTTAAACTCAGTCGTTATTGCAACCCTGGAGCCATATTTCGGTACACCGGTAAATCTGTCGGTACTCACCAGCTGCCAGCCGGTCCACGTCAAGCCGGAATCCTCAGCCGCTTTAAATGCTTGTCTGACATAGCCTGCACGAAGCCTGTCCGGCTGCCTTGGATAACAAACTTGGATAATTCTGGTATATGCGTCATCTGCAAGATATCTGCTGACGGTTAAGAAATAAGTTCCAGCCGCTCCTCCGTCCGGTGCATTCGACAAGCTGGAAGCTGACACATAATAAGAACCGGATTCAACCATTGTGTTGAAATCACCAGTCCATTGACCGAGCATAGGATGTGCGTCCTTCTCGGTTCTGTGCGTCTGATTGAGCGTCGTTGTCCACGGAGAAAAACTCCAGGCGGAATTAACCCATCGCGCAGTACGCACATATATTGTAGAATTTTGTGAAGCATCTGTAGATTGATTTATGGCAATCTGCAGTAATCTTTTTACATCATTATTATTAGTACTATACTGATGCACCAATATGTGGAATGGGCCATTTGCCGGCGCATTTAAATTGGAACTGTTATCCCCGTATGATAGATAATAGGAGCCGGGCGTCGTTAATAAATTATAATCATTAGTAATGGTGCCAATAGACTCGGATGATAGTATGCCGGACCATCTCGTCCACACTATTTCCCCGTCTGATGTTGTTCTATCACCAATGCGGGTAAACACTGCTTGTTTATCCGGTTGTGTGTTGGTAACATACCTAACAGCGATTTGAAAAATTCTCTCCCAACTCGTTTCTTTATACGACAATACAGTCAGCATATATGACGATTGATCAGGCGCATTCTGGCTGCCGGACCCGGTTGACATGTAATATGTTCCTGTCGTCGTAACTTGATTATAATCAGGATTACTTATAACAGTAGGTGCGTTGGATAGTCTTAGCCAATCATTCCAAACAACTGCGCCGCCCGCCGTCTCACGCACACCGACTCTTGTGTAAATTTCTTGTACAGAGGTGCCGGTCGAGTGTTTTGTCGCAGTCTGAAAAATTCTGGCAAGCCCTACTTCAGTATATGCTGTCACATTCAGTAAATACGTTGTATTTGTCGGCGAGTTCGGAGACCCGGCGCTACCCTGCGATATCAAGTAATTCCCAGAGTCAACAACAGTATTGAAATCTGTTTCCGTAAGATAGTGTGCTTCGCCTTTTGTGCACGACCACTTTGTCCACTCTAAAGCGCTGCTAGAAGCATCCTTTATGGCATATCTTGTATAAATCCACCGTATTGCATCTTCTAACCGCGGTAAGGCTATCTGCACAAGGCTTGTATTAGTGCTGTCTTCATATTTACTTACAATTAAGAAATAACCGATATCGAAGTCCAGTGGAGCATTTACCGAAGACTGATTGTATTGATTGTAAAAACCAGATTCAGTAATATTGTTAAAATCGGCTTCGGTAGTGTTGTGCATCGGATGCGCATTTTCTGCGTTATTATGCGTATCGATTTTACCGTTTATGATGTTATCCAGATTGCCGGCAGTCCAAGTGTTGTCTGCTCTAATTGGAATATCTCCGTTGGAAGATACTTTCGGTAACAGACGATCTTCATCAACTGTTCCATCACCGCCGGCTATATCTTTTACCGATCCATCTTCCAATTTACAGCGAAGCTTTATTGTACCATCACTCTGTTTTTCCGGCCATATCAATGCAAACCCTTCTTTAATGACTGAGGCAGAAAAATCGGTGGCTGTTTTTAATTTAGAAAAAATACTCATTTAAACTCTCCGAGACATGTTAGTTTATAGCGCTTCCATACAGGGCAATTTTCCATGTGCCGCTAATTGTCGCAACTCTCTTCCTTGCCATAACGCCGGCCAGTTCAACCGTTACAGCGCCATCCCCATAAACAACAGATTCATCTTCCAAATTCCACTGCTTACCTGAATCATCGATGACGCCGGTTATAATGGAGTTGGTGTTTAGAGTTAAAATTGTTCCGGCTAAATTTGAGGATGTGAACGGGTATTTAGCAGCTTCACCCCGAAGCCATTCCAAGAAATCAGATTCGGTACCCTCATGCCCGGTATTAAGCCATGATTGATATGCGGATGAACCTTGCCGCCCCCTTTGTCCGGTGGAGAATTGAATTGTCCACGGCGTCGCTCCGACGCTGAAATTTGTAAAATCAATTTCAACATCATCACCGACTTGATATAGATCAGGCATTACTATTTTGCCTGTATCATCAACCACAGAAATACTGGCGGTGTTGGCTCCTTTTACAGTATACCTATGCGTATCCGGCGTTAAAGATGACGCTGTTGCTTGCTCATCAGCACGCGTTTGCGCATCTATTTCGATTGTGACGTTACCGCCGGCATCCGGCTTATTTCCGTTCACTGACTGTACGATGTTTTTTGGTTCTACAGGCAGCGACGCATATTCAAAAAGATCGATGGCGTCGGTTACAGTCTGTTCCGAGGCGACATTTTTGAGCACAGGAGTACCGGATGAAATGGGCATCGATTCCCAGTTTGTCGGATCCCACGGATTACCGGGTTCCCCCGCTCCTGTAAAATCATAGAAAAGAGATTCGCTGGGATTCGCCGGATTGCTTTTATTAGAAATCATCCAATAGTAACCGGAGCTGAAGAACACGGTTATCCAGTAATTGGCCGATTCATGCTTCCAGACATTCTCGGACTGCAGCGCATAATGCCCGTTGGCGTCTGCCGGATTGGTGATACCGGATACTTCGATTCGTGTCCCATCAGCGGACCCGGTCGTTGTTATATTGTCTTTTATTTTCTGATATACACCGTCCGGAGTTCTTATTTCATCGCCAATCGCCAGATCAGCCACCTGAGTTCCGTCCGTTATCGTTACAACGCCGGTTTCCTCCTCTACCGTAGCATCATAAATACGTACAGCATTCTCAAGGGCATTTTCAGCCAGGCTTATAGTTGATGCGGTTTCGCCGTGGTCTATTGCAATTCCATCGCCGGCAAGCAGCTGTTTTTGCTTTATCAAAAGTCCGGAGGCCATCGGTCAGCTCCTATAAAGTGTTACAAAGTATATGGCTTCTCTATAACATACACTTTATATGCCCGCTGTGCTATATTATACCGGTAATGCGTAGATATTGGTGAACAGCATGAATATAAAAAACATATTATGGATATGGCCGCTCGCTAAGACCGTTTGGAAGTGGATCTCCAAGCTGTGGACGCCGCCGAAGAAACCGTCCAATCCACTAAAAGAGCTGTATTGTCTGGATGACGGCCAATATTGCTACACAAAAGAAGAAGTGGAAATTCTGCGCATCGAATGCAAGCGAATAGGAGCCAGTGCACCGGCCGGTTTCTGGACCGCGCCGACACAGGCGCTTATGATGTGCTTTAACGGGGTAGGACCGTACTGCTGGAGTACGCGACGGCTGAAGCTGATCAGCAGCATACTGGAAGACTGCATGGTCATGGCACTCGCGCATGACTACGAGTTTACATTCTCTCCTAGAACTTATCCGCACTTCACATTGGCTAATTTGCGACTGATTGTGAACGGGGTATTGGAAGCCTGCAGCAGAGACAATCTTAAACTGATCTGGTACGGGGTCGTACTGGCAGTGTTATCACAGTTGTTCGGCTGGGGGATATACCGTGATTTTAACGTTGCGGCGTTTAAAAGGAAGGTGGAAGAATGTTTAAAGAATTCAGATGCATGCTCCTGCTCATGTGCTGCGTCTGCTGCGGGGGATGCGCAATCACAGAAACAATTGCCACTTCATTGAATGAGAAAGTCGTAATTGTTCGGCACAAGTCAAGGGGTTTCTTTTTCAAGATAACGGTAGTCGACATGAACAATCCGTTACCTAAGTTCGAACTGCTGTGCGGTGAAGATGAGATTCAATATACAACAATCCCACCGGGTGTAAACGCCGGAGAAATCATTAAAGCGCTCGACGCGCTTAATAGAAACGAAACCACATTATCCGTTAATACAGGCGGGATAGAGTTCACAGATAAATGAAAGGACTATGGAGTGAAATCAATTAAGAGCGTTATGATCCGGATGAATCTATGCCCGGGCGATTGCCTGATGCTGACATCCGCTGTAAGGGATCTGAAGAACGCGTGCCCGGATCTAGGCATTAACGTAGAGACAAAATGTCCCGATGTATGGGAAAACAACCCATATCTGGATCGATCCATTACGGCATATAAGGCGGATAAACTCATATACGCAGAGTATGACTTGATTCGTCAAAGTAATCAGGCGCCATTTCACTTCATTCACGGATTCCGCATGAATCTGGCGAAGCAGCTCGATACTGTGATACCGGCTGGACCGTTCAAGGTTGATCTGCACTTTACAGATGAAGAAAAGGAAACACCGGTTCGTCCCCAATTAAAGGATAAGCGATACTGGGTGCTGAATGCTGGACATAAGCTGGATGCCACTGTAAAGGCATGGGAGTTCCAGCGATATCAGGATGTCGTAAATAAGATGAAGAAGATGATCACGTTTGTGCAGATCGGCAAGCGTGATAAATGGAACGTGCATCCGTCGCTGCAGAATGTGTTCGATATGACGGACAGAACGACGGTAAGAGAGGTTCTGCGCTTGATTTACCATTCAGCCGGCGTACTGACTAATCTCAGCTTTACCGCGCTCGCATCAACGATGCCCGGTCCGGATACCGTGATCAGGAAACTGCGTCCGTGTGTTATTGTAGCCGGAGGCAGGGAACCGACACATTGGCAGCAAATGCCGGGGCACTTTTATGTACATCGCTGCGGCATACTGGACTGTAACAGGGATGGGGGCTGCTGGAGATATCGCGTGAAGCCGATACCGGAATATCCGAAGCACAATAGTCGTATATGCGCGCACCCGACGCAGACTCCTTCGGGGCAGCTCATACCGTTGTGCATGGATATGATATCCGTCGAAGAAATCTGTAGATTACTGCATCAAATCGAAACAGGATGGACGTTGAATGGCGTGTCGATGCAGACAAAATAAAACGAAAGTAATCACAGACAGCACGGAGGCGCCCGTTCAGGTATTGTCCCCCGAGCGGTTGTGCGATCCAAACCTGCCGCAGTGCTTTATGTGCGCATTAAAGCATCTCAGTACAGCCTGGATCTTGTTTGAGGAATATAAGAACGGATATCCGTCCTATATTAAACATCTTGTACAATCAATACATGTAAGCGAGCAGCGTGTACGCACGGCGTTTCAGTTATATATGAAGGCGCAGGCGCATATGAACATGGCAGCCTGTGAGCTAGTCGGAAATGCCGCTGATGGGCTTTCTAACGAGCTTATACAGGTTGCGAATGAAATAAGGGACGCTCGACTGAAATTGGAAGCGTCCCCGTTGTACATACCGCCATTTGCTCACTTACTGGAGCGTATACAAAAGCTCAGATTTGCTATTCCACCCAATCTTCCAGATACTTCTGATACTTCGGATAAAACGAAGCAATAAGAGCATTAAAGTCAGGTGCAACACCCTTATCGAGCGCTTTCGTATACGCTTCTCGGAACAACAATGACAGACCTTTGTCCGGAACCTCCTGATGCGCATGATACAGCTCACCGATCATGCGCACAAAGTTCTGCGGGTAGCCATATAATTCCGACGCATATGCCGCGGCGGCACCCAGGTGTTTACAGGCGCATTTCCAGCACAATGCCCTGCCGTTCGGTCGAAACCATACATTTCGATCTTCTTTTGTCACAAACGGATGCTGCATGAGTTCGGATGGTTCCGCGTTCTGCATCAACTCCGCTGCTTCTGGAGACGCATCGAATCCGAAATACGGCATATTATCTCCTGCAGATAGTTTCCATCGGAATGTCATCCGGTTCTTCTATTGACTTAATATCGCTGCAGCCGGTGATACTTGTTGCAATATACAGACATGTCAGAGCGATACCGATATTTATAATAACGCGATTAAGCATAGCCGAGCTCCTTTAGTTTATTGACGGTGCACATATATGAATGACTGATCAGCCCGTGATTTTCCGACCAGTCCAGTAAACTGGACGGATAAGGCGACGTTTCGAACACGGTGACATTATCTCTGTCCTTCCAGCCGGCTTCATAGAACGACACGCGCTCCCGGTTCATCGTATCGAGAAGCGCCGTTATTCCCCTTTTTATGGCACCGGGTACGGATTTGTCGGAGTCCTCCGCATCAGAGTTACAAAGAATGATGTATATGTGTTCATACTCATCTGCCTCAGTCCATGTCGGCAGCGGCAGGATGTTCAGTACGCCGCCGTCCTCATACTTTTCACCGTTTATAATAACCGGCGGGAAAACGCATGGAATAGCCATGGAAGCCATTACGGTAGCGGGTGTGGCTTCGCACATTTGCGGTACCGGGTTGTCGTTAGTATCAGAGCGCATTTTAGTAACCGCGACTCTGGCGTATTCGCGTGCGTCCGCGGTCATATATCGTTTCATCAGATTATATGTACCGGCGGCATCGAAAAACGCAGCAGTATAGCCTGGAATGAAGCTCAACAACTGTCTGTACAATGGCTGCGGTACAAACAAGTCTTCAATCGGCGTTTTGTTAATCAAATCTACTAACGTAGACGGACTCATTCTGGATGCCATCAGTCCGGATATGATCGCACCGGCCGATGAGCCCCAGAAGTAATCAGGCTTTATACCATAGTCATACAGTGCGGTCATGGCGCCGGCGGCGTTTTCAATCTGTCTGACGCCGCCACCTTCGATACAGCATAGAATCGGTTTCTTTGACATGGTTTCACCTATTTTTTTTTAAATTAAATTAAGCTCTATTCGCTCTGTTGAGAAGTTTAGTGTAGTCGTCCTGTTTTTTGGTAAGCACACTCCGCCTGACCGTTGATCCTGTGTGACCGCTGCGCCGGGGGTTCCTGCCGGTATTGTTATAGGTCCCCACTTTGCGCCACTACTCGCATCACCACCATCATACACGACGCCTGTTTCTGGAATATAAACAGCTGGTGCTCCACTTATTGTTATACCTATAGGCCAATCGCTACCCCGACCGTCAATTTCATAAGTTCCCTTATAGCGGGCGCAAGTGAGTTCTGGAAACTTCGTTGTGTTTATACGTAATCCGAACTCATCCGGCTCTCCATCCAGCACCAGATTAGATTTATCCTCGGTTGTCACATTTGGAAACACGACATAACCACTTATATCTTTAAAACCGATTATACGATAACTGGGCTCGGATCGCGCAGTTCCATACTTAGGCCTATATTTGGTTTGCCCATTATCCGTATACTGTTCTGTGCCGTACTCAACTAATTTATCAGCCTCTATTTCTGTAGGTATATTATTGTAAATAACATTAGCCGTTACTTGAGATACACGATTTCTTATTTGGCGAGGAGTGACAATATACTCTGTGTCTGTCTTAGTTATGTCCACCATATTCTGAAAGTCATAAAGGCGAACACAGGTTATTATGCAGTCATTAGCGCTGACAGCGTCGGACTGCCGGCAATGATTATATGTTAAATCATATGTTACATTTAATGTAACATTATAATGATCTTTACCGGTAAGCACAACACATGGTTGGCATGCGTTTAATACATTTCCTATTTTTTCACAATTAACGTTGATTTCTGAGTTTTTACAATACCTTATACTTATCTCAGTATCTGTGCGAATGGCAGTACCATCATAATAACGTTGTGGTTCTGTGTAAGATTCAAGTAACTCACTTTCATCATGTATACTATATATACTTACTGTTGTGTTTTTACCAGCTAATCCGTTAGCAACGTTACTAGAATCGTGTGTAATATTTAACACAGAGTTTGTCATATAAAAAGCGTTAAATTCAATATTTACATGAGTTGCTACAACGCCTCCAAGGTCGCCCCTCCCGTTACTGGTCGGTCCCGATTGGATTACATGACTATAATCAAATGTACAATCACCGCCCTTACCACCTTTTGCGCTATTATAGCTTTTTATATTTATTTTTGAATTTCTTATACTATATGCACCTATCCCTATAACACCAATATTGTAGCGACTATCACCACCTTGCGAACCCGTATATCCGCGTATTGTTACGCCATCTTCGGTGTAGTCCGGTCGTATATCATATCCGTCAGCACCGTCACCTGGTCCACAAAAAGTCATATCAAGTTCTGAGTTTATTAAAACCATGTTTGAATCGGTGTCGAATGTGCCGTCTAAATAAATCGCATGTCCTCCGTTACCGACATATTGATTTCCATCGGTTTTGTTAATAGCACGGCCGCCGCGGCCACTCTTACCCAGTCTGGCGGTAAATGTGCTATTTAATAATATTGCATCGTCGCCAAAATATATACCTTGCACATGCGTTACATATGATGTATTATCATATATATCTGGGGCGAGTTCGTGCAGTTTTTTTACCGCCTTTGATAACTCTAATATTGTAAATCCGTACAAGTCGTCCTCGTCCCATTTATCATTACCCCGTCTGGCATATGCTGTTTCAGCATCTGGGACCATGTCATCCGGAACATCACTGTATATTATATTAAATTTACAGTTTTCCCATACAATGCCGGACGGAAATTCTGCATAATTCAAATAAGAATAAGCATTGTGACCGTAATTTAACATTCGACCATAGTGCACATCAGAATTTTCATTATAACTGAACACGGCATTATGTATAATTAAATTACCGCAATAGCCATGCACAGCATTTGATGTTGCGGTTGAATCACCATACGTTGGTACAAGAAAGGATCTTTCTATTTGATGTCTAAATAAATCTCGCTTTGCTTTCCATTCGGCGGACTCTGTACCATCCTCGTTATATCCAAACGGTAAAACAGGCGTTGTTATCGGATCACCAGATACATATACATGAACTACGGTAAATTGAAAAACAGTGGCATAATAAATATCCATGTTTTCAAATATATTATGAATATTATTATATGGACTTTCCTTTGTACCGTTTCCATTTTTTTCTGCGCCTATTTGTACATAATACACAGATCTGTACGGCTGTAGCGCATTATTTCCGCCTAGCGGCGGTAATTTTTTACCACGCCACCCAAGCCTGAGCAGCGTAGATGTCAATGTGCTTGTTCTATTCGTTTTAAAATCCTGCAGCTGCTGCAGAAACCCGCAATTAGCAGCACCGCGCTTTTGATAATTAAAAAAATTCATGGTCTACAGTACACCCGCTGCCATTAGCACTTGTTCGATCGATATATTTGCCGCATTTAACCACGGTATATCTACAATACCACCAGTATATCTAGTGTCGATTGACACAGTACCGTCATAATCAGTTGGTCGAACCACACCATCTGGTAAATCTTCAGATGAATTACTCAACAAAGAAACAGAGCACTGCTCTTTAAATGAACCACCGTCATCTGCAACCACCGGCGCAAAGAAATATAGGGCGCAGCCGCTCGTTGTTGTAATAAAAATAGGATCAACAGCTGGTATTACAGATTTTATTGAACTTGTTATAAAAATTTCTGTCAATCTATTTACCGTCGGGGCCGCCGCGGCCGCTTTATAGCCGCCACGCGGATTCACTATGTACCGAACTTTCTGTCCGGATGAAGTACGAACAGTGGCCGGTAAGAAGCAGAACGGCCCCATATAACTCGGCCCTATTTTTATATCCCCGGACAGCTGCTGCGTTACAGAAACATCGTATCCAAATTGAACTGTGTCATCCGGTTCTACACGTACCGAACCTATTCTTTTAACATTTCCAGAAAATGCGGTACTACCGTCCAGGTAAGCATTATCTGTTATGTAAGTATAACAGATATCGCCAACCGGGAGCGTATCCACAGTTTCTGTACCGCTGGATGATTCACCAGCTGCGTTGAAAACCAGGTATATATAGTATGTTTTAGTTTCTGATATGCTTCCGACCGGCAACTCCATTGACTTGCTTTTTACGCTATAATTATATTCCGAAAGGCTATAATCTTCATCACCAGATAATATGGCTGTACCACCTGCCACATTTATTTTTATACCGGCTGAGGGGTTATTAATGTCCAGCATGTCGATACTTATTTTAAACCTATATAATGGTACGGATATGAACGGTCTACCTCCCACAATGGATCTGAATAATCGTAAAAAGCTACTATAATTGTATAAACGGCCTAGCAGTATTCCCCTAATTAGCGTACTAGGTTCATCTGAGCCAGTAGTCTGTGTGTAGTAATAAGGAGACCCGTTTGTACTATTGTCTATTTGTAAGTATATATAGCAATTATTGTGTACGATAGACGTCCCGTCAATAGTTAACTCTTTATCGTCATCTATCAATCTATAATCAGATGTTACATCGGTTTGAAGATAATAAGCACCGACGTGCACGTATATTGTATCAAGTTGAAACTCTATACTAGTATTTGTCAATGGCTTGTCAATATTTGTTAATCTCACAAATGCGGCCATCCACCAATATTGTGAGAGGTGGCCATTTGATGATATATCACCGGCGATGATCTCGTTTATACGAGAACATTTTATGCGTAAGTTATATAATTTATTTTTCCTTACAGTAATATCACATAACGGAATAATATAGCAGCCAAGCGCATCAATCAATTGGTGCATGCTAGACGACTGCGCCATGATAAACGATATTTGCTGCTTTTCCGCACTTACTGATGATATAGTTGGGTATGCGTTTGAATAGTACGCATAGATAGTATATTCTCCGTCATCCGCATCGGTGATATCAAAGCCTATATTATCTATAGATACCGATGTATTACGTGCAAATTGATCCGTTGTATTATGTTTAAAACCTATATAAAAAGTGCTGGCTATACTATCGAATAATATTATTTTTATATATGTTGGATGTATTATAATATTATTGTTTTTTATTTCAATTAATGGAGGAGACTCCTGTGCAGGTTGACCGCCGCCACCGCCGCCTCCACCGCCAAGTGCAGACGCAACGGAGATCGGTGCCGTAATCGGTACGGGCAGCACAGAACCGAACTGTGTTATTGGCAGTGCAGGTCTTTTAAACGTGGTTGAATTGGATAAGTCCCCGTTATCCGTACAATTGAGGGATTCTCCGGCCAATATCCAGCTGCGATCGCCCTCTATACCAGTGATTGGCGTTAGCCAATCTACCCACGTAAAAGAATCAGAACCGACATCTGTTGTTTCCACACAATCATCGGAGCCCGGCGCACCGGATGATACCGGTTCCTGGCTAACTGTATAGTATAAAGGAGATATCGGCTCGTTTATTTCATCCGGCCTAAAGTTGTACGTAGACTGTATATCAGACGCGGCCATTGATGGTATCTTTGCCGGTAGTTTACAAATAGCCTCCGACGCATCATTCGGCGGTGTGAATGCCGGTATACGTCTTTGCTTCAGTAGCTCACTAGCTGGACAATTTGACATGGTTAACCCTCACTAAATTGAGACGCCGTAACAATTGTGTCACCAACGCCAGCTATTTGAATATCTCCGTTCGTCGGCACAATACCGTTAATACACCGGATGGCGATCGGTGTTTCGATCGTTTCAACACGGATTAACGGCAAATCCATCGATATAGTCAGACCGGCGTCCGATGCAAAAACATTTAACCCGCCACCGGTATTTATAGTAGTTGATCCGACATAATCGGCAGTATAATCATTATCAAATATGACAACGTATGGTTCCAGTTCTATATTTACAATGCTGGTTGGTAATTTTGTGTAGTCATACAGAATATACAGGTTCGCGTCCGTATATTCCTGCATCGCATAATCTGTATTAATCGCGATTTCCTTATGCAGCATATGCGGCGCTTTTGTACCTGGCTCCACTGCACACAGATCTAAAACCAGCTTATTATCGGATACCGTCAAACTGGTGATTATCGCGTCACCGGGGTTTATTTGCGCTGTTATGCTTTCAGTCGCAGTGATACGGTTCCATGTTATCATAATGTCAAAAAGCCCTGGTATGACAGTGGTTTTCGTCAAAGCGGCCGGGTTAAATATAGAGCTCATAGAAAGTTTTTCCCCTTCCCTATTGTTACCTTATCACTGGTAATAACCCTCACACCGCCGCCACCTGCTGCCACAATAGATATATTGCGTATGCTGCGAAGCGCGCTCTGTTCTTTTATATCGCCGGCTTCAACATAATCTACATCGTTTATATAGATTCTTCGAATGGGAACGCGGGCTTCGGCTGTATCTGAACTTTTCGTTTTCGGCACAATTACCCCGTCGGCATTCGTCGTAAAATCTGACGAGTCGAATACAATGCTGTTCACGGCTGAATCATTGTTATATACCGTTCTAAACCCGATAAATGGTCTATATCGTACGACCTCCGCGGAAAAAACCAGAGCACCGGACGGCAACTCTATATTAACCGGTAATGATTCTATATACTGTTTAAACCCGCTTGCGCACCGAATAACGCCGCAACATCCAGCCCCCTGCATAACGTATCCGGTAGCATTGCCGGTATCAGATAAACCCGCCGGCAGCAGTGTTTCACCGTCGGCATTCGTACTGTCGTATGTTTTAAATACCGCGTCAAGCGATATGCCGCCGTCACTGTTTTGAATAATCCAGTGATGTTCAAAATCTGGGCCATCCATAAATCTTGTGTAAACTCGTCTGACTTCAAGCGCCGACTGTATTGATTCTTCCGTTAATCGCGGATATAAAATACAGCCATAAACCAGATTAAACGGTAATTTCACATCACCGTAAAGCTGCATTGTACTTGTAGCGGAAAATGGGTAATACTGAGAAATTTTAAACATCCGACACCTCGTCATGTAGCGGATTAGGTTCATAAAGTGTCAGTCCACCCACATATGACGCATATGTAGCCTCTTCCAGCAGCTTATAATCACGCGTGTATGACCCATTCTGTTCTTTTGTATAAGCCGCATCCAGTGGTTCCGATGCATAATCCCTGGATCTGGCTGGCGACAGCATTCTATCTATGTAATCATCATTATCGCAGCCTGACGTACTTGCGCCAACCGCAATGCACCCTGACGACGACTTCGTCAACGGCACCGATACACCGTCACTGGCTATTTGAAGTTTTATGCTGCCGTTAGCGTCGGGGGTTACTCCGTTGATCGAGTATAGAACACCGTCATCCTGTATTACCGTATCCGCAACATTAGATTGAACTGTTTCTTTATACGCTTCTTTTATTTTTATCGTCAGCACACCGTCACTTATTGTATAATCCAAATACTCTGTGTCTATATGCAACGATACATCATCGGACCATACGGCAGAAGAGTCGTTCGCGCTCACCGTCAGTTCATTTCGCCGTGTCGAATCAACCACTGTAACAAAAGAACTTCTTATGTATTGTGGGGTACTTGGAACACAGGAGAAATGTGCGGTTGTAAATGCCCCCGTTTCCAGCACGGCACTTATGCGGCTGTCATAAACATCCATCGGCACTACAGCGTTTTCTTCTGTAGTCAGCACAGATGCTATTACAGCGCCGTTTTGTGTAAAAACAACACTTAACCCGTTATCATCGACACTGATATTAGCCACGGCAACCGGTGCGGAATTTGTGGTCACAATAGAAACGCCGACAATAACGCCGGATGGAATGTTAATGGCGCTGCGCAGCGCCATTAACCATGTATATCCCGTCGAACGTTGTTGTAGTAATGTACTTATCTGTAGCATATCGTCGCCCTGTTATTAACCTATTGGCGCAGCCGAACCAGATTCCGAGGATGCGCTGCTTTCAATCAAATCATCCGGTATATTATCAAGCGCTAAAATTTTTATACCATTTTCTGTTTTTGTAAGTATGTTTGTATTCTCTTCGTTCCAGGTTATTGACATATTTAAAGTATGCACGGGCAGTTCACCGTCCGGATATTGATCAGCTCTTGGGATGTTTCTCAACGTATCAGCATACATACCGCGCGCAATTGAAAAAATGCCAACATAACTGTCTTTTTGGCGCATTGATGGGATAACGACGGTTACTTCATACTTAGTCCAGCTTGGCGCATATGCGTTTACTACCTCGTTTCCTGTTCCGGAATCGGTAACGTAATCCGTGTCGGAATCATAATACCTTTTTATTGTTACTGTAGTGGTCTCTTTCACCTGGTCGGACGCAATCTGGGTTTCTCCCATTTTATACATCAGCAGTTCATTTGTGCTCGGATAAGAATAACCGTCAGGGATAAAGCCGTCCTCCAATGTAACAACCGCTGTTATCGTCACCTCGCCCATCGAGCACTTAGTACAGCTGTACCCGATTTCAAATGTCAAAGCCTCTCTAATTGTCTCGGCGTTAAATCTATATGTGTTTTTCCATACAGTGTTATTCCACTTTGCAACCAGCGCCTGATACGACACCAGCAATCCCCAGAATCTGTTATCCGGGTCGTAGTCAAAGATACGATGCGCCTGTAGATTTATAAAATGATATAAACACCATGCGTACGCATTAAATTCAGTGTACAGCTCGCATGTGTCACACAGAGTTCCGTCCACGTTCAGCGTTATCGCATTTTCAGAAATGTCGATGCCGACGCACTCGCTGGATAACAGTGCTATTTCACCATAGCTGGTCGGCTGCTTGTGCTGTATTGTCTGCAAGTACGGATCACCATTTGCACCGCGGTAGACAGCGCCGTCGTATCCTTTTTCGAAGTTATAATCATCTGTTGGCGCACCCACGGCGGCATTTCCGTATGTCATTGCCGCCAGTTTTGTGTTCATGTATGTATTGTAACGGTCTTCCGCGGTAGTAGAAAAATTGGAAGACACTGTCAGCGCTCTTGTATCCGCTTCTATAGCCGCATTGTCGCCTGCTTTAACCCTTACAAACTGCTTACGACATAGTGCGTCCCATCGTGCTTCCGTGTAATTGGCAGGAAGCAGCTGAGTGTTGTTTGTAAACGCATCGGTATTTGCATAAAAACGGATCATTGTGCTCCAATCAACGCCAGTTGTGCGCTCATTCCATTTAAATTGGTTTCTACCGCGGTTATAGTTGCCTCGATGCGGGCAGCTCTGTCGTTAACAGCCGCGATGTTATCTATCACGAGTTGTTGGTCATCTAACGTACAACATGGTTTTGTTCTGGCGTCGTTTATAACCAAACAACCTGTGCCGGATGGAGTAATGGTGATAGACGGAGCTTCATCGTCGGCATCCACTTCTGTTACTTTTATTTGAATATTGCCAGAAGCGTCCGGGTAAACGCCGTTTATACTGTATATCGGCATTCCATATGTTCCATAAATATAGTCTGCCAATTCTTTATCGCCGTTTATCGAGCCTTCAGTGCTTCCGACGCTGTCGACACAGTCTACATAAACAACTGGCTGCTCAACGCCGTCTACAGATATTGTGGTGACTCTGAACTGAATCCCTTCACCTGCAATTAAATTAACATCACCGGCGATTAGCTGCCCATCTACAATCATTCCGCTTGTCCAGTTTGTGACGGGGACGACAACACCGCTATATAACTTTCCATTATCTTCAGACACATCGGTCACCGCGTTTGGAAACGACGCGCCGATATCCGCAATCCCTATTGTTATATAGCCGTCCAGCAGCACGCCGGAATCCGCGTTTTTCAACATAACTGCAATGTCTGTTTCCGGCGCTGTGTTGAGCGGTATTTTAGCCAATAACCCAAGCTCGGTAACAACATCGTTGTTTATTGTTGATATATAAAGTGAGATAGCACTACCATCATTTTCAACGCGACTGATATACGTATGGTCGGGATCTACCGGACCCCCGGTCAGAAGCTGCATATCGAGTAAAAAAGTGGACGGAAACCCACCGGATACACCGGCGGTTGATTCCGCAAACGGATATGCCTTATGATAGTTGGCATTCAGCCACTCCGGTAATAGCCTGCTCATATATCATTACCTTTCTATTGAAGCCGAATACCAACAGATGCTACGGCTACGCTAGTTGTCGGGTTTGTTGCGATTAATTCGACATATACCATGGCATTACCAGGTAACGGACCGAACACAGCGCTTTCCATGTTGTAAATATGCGCGGTATCTGTGCCGTTTATTGTATTAACGCTAACCGCCGACGCTGATGGGACAGCTGCAGGCGTATCAGCAGTGGGTGGGGTCATTATGGTTACGTTTGCTGAAAACGCGTTTATTATACCACCATTACCGTATACCCATGCGTTTAACACGCCTTGTAAGTTACTAACGGTATGCGCCGGTACGCGGAATGCCAAAAGCGCGGATGACGTCTGACCGGACGGGAATATAATAGATGCCTGGTTAGGCCCTCCACCAAGCCCAACTCCGTTTGCATTCACTATAACCATATCCAGCAGCGTTTCAGATACCGATGTGCTGCTGATCGTCAATCCACCCGGCACCGAACTTCCGGTACTGTCCTGCATCTGCTCCAGCGTAATGCCGGGTCCGGCTTGCAGCGCAGAGATAACATTACCGGTGCGAATACCGGTCTTGTCAATACTTACAATTGCCGTGGAGCTGTTCCCGATTTCCCCGTTCTGAGGGAACGAACAGTCCAGCATAACGGTTCCGGCCAGCTCGGTGGCACTGAGCGTGCGATTTCCATCAGCGATGCCAATTGCACGGACAATCGGTTCCACACCAAAGAAAGGTGTGATGGTATGCAGTACGGAAGGAGCACCGTCCTCTCCGACGACATTCATGTAGATATAGCCGGTCGCCGTGATGCCCCACTGATCTTTCGCGACTTCCTGCCCGTTGTATACGAGCGACTGTCCTGACTGATATGTATTCAGCAACGTGCTCAAATTTGCGTCCGCAGCGGTGTTGTAGACGTATTTCGCGGTAGACGGCAGATCTTTCGCGTCGGATGATCCGACCGCGCCCCAGAGCGACGGATTCAGCGAATACGACGTATGCGCATGATTACCGACGTCGGGGCGCTGCGGATTCAGGATCAGCTTGCCGGTCGCAGTGTAATAAAAACAGTAGACGGGAAGGATGGAAGACGCACCACTAGAGAGGAGAGTGGCCTTCCCGTCTACTGAAAGGTAGTAACGGCCCGGAGCACCTTCCGGTACAGCCAGTCCGATTATTTCCTGATTTGTAGTCCAGCCGGCAGCCATGATGACGCCGTTCCGGTTATCGTCGATATCGGTCATCAGCATTCCGACAACGTATGCGGAATCCGCTGCGATCAGGCCGCCGTTGGCGGCGCGGGCGGCACTCCACGCGGCAGCCGCAGGAATATAGCGCGCCGTTTCCGTATCATACGCGATCAGCATTCCTTTTTTGCAGTCGGCGGAGAATCCGGTGTCGGTAAATATGTAGCCGGCGTCACCCGCCATTGTATCCATGGCGGATGCCACTTGATTGATATTGGAGTCAAGTGCGTTTATGATCGGGTTCAGATCTTCCGCGGACCACCGCGTCACCCCGTTCTGCACTCTCGGTACAGTGGATAAATTCATAGAGTCACCTGCGCTTTCACCATCACCGCGGCATTGGCGGCTTTCGTGATGGGTGTAAATTGATTTACACCGTATATCAAATCGTCTTCCTTGCCGGCACCGCCGACAACAAGCGCGGCCGCGTACACCTGCACACCGTCCGCGAACACTTCACCGTATGCCGTTCCATTGTCAGACGAAGCCAGAAACGCCACACCGTCGCCCTCTTCCACCGGAACAATGTTTTCCACACGTAAAATGCCTCCGTACGCGGTGACGTTTGAAAACAACGAAGACGGCGTGGCGTTAGTCGGGATCTCTGTCGACACTTTCGAGCCGGTTGCGCTGTAAAACAGATACATGCGGTTCATCTTGCCGGTACCGGCGAATACCTTGTACAGCGCCTGATTTTCCTGATACATGCCGTAGCTCCTATTATATAAAATTCCACCGTTTAAAATTCACCGTAAGCGGCTTGCTGACCGTAACAGATACGACATTACCCGCCGAAATATCTACAGACGCCGTTCTGTTCATCCCGTATTCAACCGTCTGCCGCAGCAGATTGCAGCCGTCCTTTACCATGTATTCAGACAGCGCGCGCGCAGCTCCCGCGTCAATGGTGCTCTTCACATCGCTGATTACTATACCATAAGATGCAAGCAATTTAAACAAGTCGGCAGTCGCGAACGTTCCATCATCGTCTATCTGCAGCTCAGGGAATGCCTCGGTCAGTCCCGGATAAACGTCGATATCCCCGAATTCACCGGAGAAAACATAGGATACTCCGTTTACTGGAACTGCAAATACGGACGGCTGTTCACGTACGACAATCGGATCGCCCGGTTCGACATAATCTCCCTGCGCAATCGACAGTGTGTATTCAATCGGCGCCCGCAGCAGCTCCTGATCGGTCGCAATGTAATGAAACGCACCTTCGTCCCATACTCTGTTTACCGTGCCGCTCTTCAGCGGGGAATCAATACCCATGGCGGCGCATACGGTAATACCGCTGATCCCGGATGTATAACCGCAGCCGTACAGCGCATGTATGATCGCTCTCCTTGCCGTACGATTCGCCGTGTTTTTAAAGTACAGCACATCCTGCGGTCTGTGCGTAACAGTCAGCGCGTTCCCAACGCTTATGCACATATATCGAAGATCACCGTCATCGGTGTATGTCTCAGTAGCGTACACGCCGGGGTGTCGTTTGAAAAGAAATCCGCTTCCTCTTGGAATGAAGTCCGTGCCGCGTACAGCCATCGCGTCATCCGGCGCACGACCGAATGCGGTCATGTCCGCATTGAACGAAGTACCGAAATATTTCCATTCATTCAAATCAGGTACAATGCTGCCGGCCGTTACCGTATTTTCCATATCGGCGTCAACCCCGAGCAGATAATACGGCTGCGTTATATCGGACGGATCCACGGCAGTCGGTATAAACAGATCACGTGACGCCTGATCAACTACCAGCTCCTCTCCAACTATGCGCTCGATACCGGCCATCTCCTCCAGGCTCATGCGCATGCCGATAACAGTGACGACGGGCAGCGCCCTCGGCGTAACCCGTTCCCACCATTCATACGGCAGCGGAGACTGTGTTGAACTAAACATTTGTTATGGTAATCCCGTCGTTGAAGCAGTACATGATAACCGGTTTGGATGAAGCGTACATGATATCCTGCAGATTGATCGAACCTGCGTTCACTCTGGTACGGGTCTCCGTAGCCGTGATGATCGTGGCTGTATACAGCGTGGACGCCCCAAGCGATATGCCATATGGAGACAGTACCCGCTCTATCGTCACGTCATCCAGCATATATGTATTCATCGGCAGACTTGATATGTAACGCTGAAGCGCAACAACGGCTGCGCTGCCTGCAGTTACTTCACGCGACGCGGAGAGCACCAGATCGAGCGAAATTACCGCAACCGTCGGCGTATCGAGCGTAAACGTGTACGGAGTGTTTTTCGACTCATTGTACAGCAGCGTCCGCACATCTGCATAGTCTTTAAAGCCTTCGCAGCCGACGCTGAACGAACCACCGGCTTCCGTTTCGTTCGGAAGCATTATAGTCCATGTTGAACCGTCTACCGACGCCGAGAACGCCGCCTCCGCGTTCATAGCATCGTATACGTCGGTTATTTTATACACCCCGGGCAATGTCGGCTGCAATCCAATACCGGTGCCAATCTGTTTTGCGACGCCGTTTACCGTCCACTGTTCCGGTGCCCGCATAGTCTGTACATACAGTGATACCGTACCCGGTTTGTTCGTCGGCTTGTCTCCGACTGCAACATCCCGTACAACCAGCGGCATGGCGCGTCTCAGCGAGGTTTTAATACCGAGCGCTCCATTGTACGACGCCGGGAACAGAATGTCGCGGATCATCTCCGCTTTCTCCGTCGGCGTATACGATATTCGACCGCCTGTCACGGCCGATCCGATCCGGCAGTCGTACACATAGCGCGGTGCGTTCAGCCAGTTTACAGGCGCGCCGGAAGCGAGCGCAAGCTCCCCCGTTTCGTTCGAAACAACCTCGACCTCGGCCTGATAAGTAGCCGGACCCAGCATGACAAGTGAAGAAACACCGTCTGCCGGATTCAGACCATAGCTCCAGCGGGTTTCAGCTGTCGTCGTAAGTCTGACTGTTCCCCACGTGAACTGCGTTCCCTTCGCGATTACAAGCACGGACGGAACACTGTCCAGCAGAATACGCACGGTTCCGGCGGCGCTTACAGTCTCCGGGGACACGATCCCCAGCTTCTTTGCGAGATCGTTAATCGCATCCGCGTACTGAGTCGGGTTGTCGAGCATTTTTACAATGTCGAGACGGCTTTCAGCTTCCGCGATGTACTGCGCCGCGATATCGCCAAGCTCCGCGACAGGTTCGGCTACGAGCTCCCGGATTGTACTTCCGAGCGTCCAGTCAACATCCGGGTACCTGGCGCGCAGCTCCTGAAATATAATTGTACGTAAAGTATCGGACATTTTACACCAACACGGTCGAATCCGTGTCCCCGTTTATTTTTGTTACAGTTAAAATCAATCTGGCGCTCTGTGCGCTTGCGGCATCTCCGAACGAGAATACAACCGAAGACACGCATGTACGCTCGGAGTTCAACCGCAGTTTTAACGCTTCTCCGATCGGTCCGAGAATATCACGCGCGTCATTCGGTATCGCAGAGGTCGACTTTCTGAACATGCGCAGAATACTGTCCCCGTTATACTGCAGTGCCGGGTCTTTCCGCAGAAGCAGCAACGTGACGGCACGCTGCAGTATGTCGTCGTCGCGCGTTTCGTCCGAGCGTTCCAGCGGGATCGTGTCAGACCGCACGCCGGACGGCAGGTTGATGTATAAGTCCGTCATCGCATCATCTCTTTTCCCATAGTAGTCATCTCTTTTCCCATAGTAGCCGTCTCTTCCGAACCGTTGTTTATAGAGGCGCTCAGCATATCCAGCCGGTTCTCTTCCAGCCGACTGATCACTCCATACAGCCGCGCCGCATCATCAAGCGACCGCATTGTCGCAAACGCGGCCTGCTCGGAATCTTCATTCTCCTCCGAGATGCACTCGGCCGCCAGCTTTTCGAGCTCCTCGCCGACTTTATCCGTTTCCGGTAAATCTTCTATTTGTTGCAGGGGAGGCTCTATAGGTTCTCCAATAGCCAGCATACGGAAATACTCATCGAACGCAGTTCTGATCTCCGCAAGTTTTTCGACGATGGAGCCGTCACTCGCCATATCGCTCGTTCCCTCCCATGAAAGCCCTGCGAATCATTTCACGGTCTTCGTTAAACTTCTGCGCGATCTTTGAAGCGCGCATACTGACCGCCGCTTCCGATATACCCAGCTTGCGCGCCATTTCACCGCGTGACAGTTTTTTCGCACCGCCGTAACCGGTCGACCATTCATAAATCTTTTTATCGTTGCGGTCAAGCTCTTCGTATATATACCTGTCGTACAGATCAAGCGCCCGGTCCTGTTTACTCGCCAGCAAGTCGCCGCTTTCTCCTGTAAACTGGCTTTCCGATGCAGTTGCCGGCGTAGTCAGCAGCTTGTTTACACGCTTGATGTCCAGCCCGACCTCGTCGGCGATTTCCTCGACCGTCGGCTCTTCTCCGTTCTCCAATTCGAGGTTTTGCCGCGCCCGCTCAATCGCACGCCGCTGCAGTGCGGCGTTTTCCGGCATTCGAATGATGTTCGACCGCTGCGCACCGATCCGCTGCAGCCGCTGCAGATTGTTGTACACATGTGTGGACAGAGAAGCGCCTTTCGCCGGATCATAGCTGTTCACAGCTTCCAGCGCCAGCACACGCGCTTTCGTCTTATATGCCTTATCTCCCTGTACAAAACTGCGCAGGGCGCTCTCTATCGTCGGATCGAGCGCTTTCAGCAGCGGGTACGCCGCATTTTTGTTTCCCTTGCGGTATTCTGTGTAAATAGAATTGATTGACGTATGGTTCGGCTGTTTTTGCTGCGCACGCTGTCCCAGTTTTGCGAAAATATCGGAAGCCTGCTGCACGGGCTTGTCTATAAAGCCGTTCTTATCCGTACCGTCCGGAGCCGTTCGGCCCATAAGCCCGCTGTCCGGCTTATCATTGTACGCATATGGATCATAGCTGTAAAAATCAGCGTCTCCCGCGGTCTTCATGCCACGCCCCTCTCTTAACCGTAAAGAATGTTTTCCTCGATCCCAAGCACGTCATTGTCCTCCTTTGAGCGGACACTCGTCATGCTGATCGACGTTACAATACTTAATTTATCCCAACCAAGCGTGATAGACAACCGCCAGGAATAAAACAAGCCAAACAGATAGTTGTTGTTTTCCGTCTTTACATTCACCATTCCGTCTGAGCCGAACTTGCCGGGCACCTGTGCCGCGATCACCTGCCCCAGCTCTTCCCGTATCTCCAGCCATTTGCTGAACGGTATGGTTACACTGAGTATTTGATTCGCACGATTCAGCTGCGCGAATGTCATTTGCGCTATAATCTCAGCCCAGCGCTTGGCCCAGTCCTCTTCCTCTTCCACCTCGGAAGTTATGGTGGGGGTCATTGGCTCACTCCCGTCGCTCGGCTTCGTGTTCCTGACCGTGCCCGCCGATTTCAACACATTGCGCATACCGTATGCCACAAAAAACGGAAGCGGCATCGTAATCAATCTGCGTGCGGGCAGCTCCGCTCCGTTACGCAGTTCTTCGTAGTCGGTGATAAGCCGCGGGCCGGACGGTTCTCCTACACCCTCTGCGAATACCGCGGTACTCTGCAGATCCTCAGACCCGCCGGGATCAAGCCCGGTGGCTGCTCTCGTATATTTAACCGCAACGCCGTCAACCTCGTTCCGACCCTTCCCCCGCACGCTGTAGTTAGATGCGATAATATCGGCAGGTTTAAGCTCCAGCACCGGTGTTTTCAGCCATGCCAATAACGGAATGACCTTCATCTTCGCGCCGGGTTCGTAATCGAACGCGCCATCCTCCGCATGAAAATTCGGAACAACCTCCAGATAAAAATTACGGATAATGGACAGGAACGTCGTGTAAAACAAGTTTGAATTAATCAGCTGCAGTATCTGTGTTTCAAGTATTCTTGAAAGCGGATGCGTATCCGGGAACGCCACAGACATGGACGGGCATGTCGACGTGTCGATAACGTCCATCAGTTTCACGGCAGGCGCGACAGAACGGCCGTCCGCGCCGATAAAATCCATCATCTTCGCCGTTGCCTCAGCCAGGTTCATCTCCGCTTTCGGCAGCGTCTCACCGTCGTCCGCCAGTCTGGACCACAACATGCCCTCCGACATATTGAACGCGCTCTTAACGGCGGTATCGACGTTGCCGTCGGCTTGCGACACAAAATACATGTTCCCCAGCGGAATACCGTCGGTAAACGCCACGCCGGTTTGTATCGTATATGTATACTGCGCCTGAATCGCCGACGGCAGTACTGTAAGTCCGGTGCTGGCGGCGCTGAGCTTACCACCCATCAAAACACGGTCTCTGCCTGATCCATTACCGTTCGATATGTTTATAACGACTTTTGCTTCAGCTCCAAGGGGTGCCTGAGCGGCGGGAGCACTGTTACCGGTCAGCACGTCGATGCCCTGCATAATAACGACAGTGCAGTCCGGCAGATTGCCGACGGACGCGGACAGCGTCAAGCCGACGATCGGATACTTCAAATCACCGTCGCCGGTCGACAGCACAAGCACAAGGCCGTTAATCTGCAGTTCTTCTTCGAATATACTGTCCATCAGCGAATCGTCTCCATAAACGCGTACAGCACATTAACTGCCTTCTCTACGGCGCTCTGGCTTCGTTCCGTCGGATATGCGTCACTCGAGAACGGACTTTGTACAGCCCATTTTTTTACCGCATCCATTGTAATAAAGCCCTCAGTCGCGTTCACGGGCACATCGAAGCGCTGATCATACGTGTTGTTCGGATCGAACTTATCGACAAACTCCGGCCACGTTTCTCCCGACGTCATAAGCTGTAAAAGCAGCTCGGCGCCGGCTGCTCTTATATTGGCAGAGGCCGTCGACGGAAGCAATGTGTTTATATACGCGATATGCGCATCGTCCAGCAGCGCTCTTCCGACGTTCGAATAACGGTTGCAGAAAGACGCGTTCGGTGTTCCGTTTGCAAGGATTCCATAGATTTTATTGATTATAATCATTGTTGCCAGGCCCCCAGCATATCCACCTGCACCTGCAGATAAACGACGTCGTTTGCAGAAACCAGCTGTGTTGCCATGTTGTTTAGAACGCCGACGAACTTTCCAATCAACGAAGATGATGTCGCATCCCTGTATATGTATACGCCGGCACGGCGGTCCGGAATCGTCTCAAGCGACAAGTACTTCGTTACGACGGAACTCGGTTCCGCATACACCGTCCCGTTATTTGTGCAGTTCGCAAACGGTCCATCGTAAAACGTCATTCTATATGAACCTATACCGCCCTTGCAGCCGATCGCATACAAACTGCCGTCGGCAGCCGCATCCACCTGCAACCGCGCATTCTGATTACCTCCGGACGCATCTATCATGATGAACTTGACCGGAGTTCCCCCGCTCCCGATATAAAGGGATGTCGACGCACGAAGCGCCGTACTCGGCAGCTTAAACGGTACTGCGAACGAATCAGCCATTATATTACGCATTTCCGTTCCTCACATATCACTCTTTCGCAGGAAGCCGGTCCATCAACTGATTGAACCACTCCTGCAGTTTACTGATTAAAATGGAAATCGGATCATTCGAGTTCGTCAGCGTAAGCGCGTCGCGCGCCATTTTTTCAAGCGTTTCGTTACTGATGCCTTCACGACGCTGTGCCGCTACCACATCACTGATTCCGGCACGCAGCTGACCGGCCTCTTCTTCGGACAACCCGAGCTCTTTCAGCTTTTTACCGTCGATTACAACCCTGCCGCCCTCACCGATACTGACTGCTTCCGCAATCTCGGACCGTTGCGCATCTGTGAGCTTGCCGATCTGCCCCTGCAGCCGCTTCATGGCTCCGGTCAGACGCGCTCGCTGCTCTTTGTGCTCGGAACTGTAGGAGTTTTCCACATACTGTTCAATTTTATGCCGCCGATCCACCAGCCCCTGCAGATTTCCGCGGCCCTCTTCCGACCAGAGATCGTCCGAGCGGCCCGCTTCAATAGCCACAGACACAAGCTCCGCTTCCGGACCCTCCGTAGCGTCCGCCCACGCCTTCAAATCGGCCAGCGCCTCACTCTTTTCCTTGTCGGTAAGATTGCCCCGCTGCAGCACCATGGACGCGGTCAACGCCTTTGACCGTACGGCGGAGTATGCGGAATCATCCTTCATCTCCGCGTCCTGTTTCATTGTACCGGTCCAGATGGCGGATGAGGTATAACGGGTTTTCATCGCCTGTCGTATGAGCTCTTTCGTCATACCCTCGATTCCATCCTTACCGGCATACGAGCGACCGAACACACGCTTGTAGTGCGCTTCGATTGTACCGCGGTTTTGTTTGAATACGCTTGACAAATATCCCTGCGCCCGCAGCCGCTTCTTGTCTAGCAGTGCGGACTGCTCTGAAGTAAGTCCAATGGCACCGAGCATGACGTCCGCGACGGTCATCGCTTCCTTGTCCGTCTTACCGGACATCAGCGACTGCATAACACCCTCCAGCCCGCCGGCACGCCCTTCTTCGAACAGATTCAGCGCATCGCCGTATATGTCGGCCATCGCGTCCTGAAACAGACTGGCTTCCTTTGCCGCTCTCGCTTTTTCCGCGTTTATCATCGTCTGCTCCGCTTCGGCTGCCGACATACCGTAAAACGCCCTGCGCGCGGTGTTGCGCTGAATGTTCGACGCCTCTGCAGCCAACACACGCGCATCCGCGCGTGACATTCCGGCAGCTGATGCGGACTTCATCACGGCCTCGTACACCTGATCGGAGGACATTGCAGAGTAATCACCGCCAAGCAGCGATTCCACGGTCATATTACCGCCCAGTCGCTTGTTCAGTCTGTCCACCAGTCCTTTGTACTGAGCGCCGCGTGCTCGATTCGCTTTCATCACGTCGTTTTGCATCATATCCATTGTGATGTCGAACTCTCCGATCAAATTCGTAGTCCGGTCCGAGTTCAGAATAGCGCTGTAATAAGATGCACCGGCGCCCGCCGGTCCATTTTGACGCATCCACTCATTCAAACTTCCGGCAGTCCGACTCGTATCACCGAGAGCCGCCACGAACTTTTGATATGAACCGCGGTCATGCACGTCCAGATTATTCGCGTCCGCATACGCCACATATGCCGCCGCCATATACCGAGCATCCCCGGACACCATCCGGTTTGCCTGATGCATAAGCAGACTTGAACCGTATATGTCGGACTTCACACCCTCCACGGAAATACCGGCACCGAGGAAATACGCGGCGGTATTCGCCATCTGCATGCCCTGCACTTCCGTGCCGCCGTACGGGCCGATATAGCTGAAGCCAACCCCGGCCATCGTCGCCATTTGCTGCAGACTGAAACCGGTGGCGGTCATGGAATGACGGAGATTCGACGTCATGTTGTTCAGCCGCTGCGCGGACAGCGTAGTGGCGTTTGACCCGAACAGCTTATCCAGTGTGTCGAGCACCTGGTTCATATCGCCGCCGATCACATCCTGCAGCTTTGTCAAAGCTCTGGAGTATTCCCGCACATCACGTGCGATTGCATCGCCGCGCTTCGTCAGCTGCCAGTTGCCGTTCTGGTTGCGTTCCCAGAAGCCGGTTCCGGCCGCATCCTGTTCCTGCAGCATTTTCAGCACATCGCCGGATGCACGGTTTCCTTCGGCGTCTATGTATTCTCCGTTTTCATTCGTCGTAGCTCTGCGACCTCCCATGCGGCCGTAGTAATCATACCGGCCGGAGCGAATCAGAGCCGCGGCTACCCCGCCAACCTCACGGAATGACGCGGAACCGAAAAGCCCCTGCTCGAAGTGCTGCTTCAGCAGCGTATCTCCCAGCTCCCGGTAATCCGTACGCATGCGGTAATAGCGACCATCAGGCGCTTCGTAAGCGCGCCGTGAGAACGCCGCGGAATACATGTTGCCGAGTCCGGCACGCCATTGATCCCCGAGGAACGTATCGACACCCCAGCCGATCATCCCCATGCCGGTTTTTCCGGCGTTATAATAAGCGGACGGAGCATCGTAACCGAGAGCGCGATAGCCGCCGGCCATTAACTGCCGCGTCATCTGCGCGCTCTGGGCATCCATGATCGAGCCGAACATGGCCGCCTGCAGCTGGGATGTACGCGCGCGTTCCCAGTTCGCGGCTATGGACTGGCCGGTGTTCATGTTCGAGTACTTCAACAAAGCGCTCGATCCGGACAGCAGATTATCCAGCAGGTAGGAAAGACCCATCTGCAGATATGGATTCTGCAACAATCCGGCTAACGGATTTCCCGCCTGTACGGCAGCGCCCTCTCCGGCCATTTATCCCTCACTTCGCGGTCGTGCCCGCGTGCTTTTTCCTGTACGCTTCTCCGAACTGTTTCTGCCATTGCGCGGCCAGATCCTTGAAGCGTTCATCCTTTGCCGATTTTCGGCTCCTTTTTATCCACGGCAGCGTACCGTCAACGACTCTTTCGAAGAATCCCTCGGCAACATACATCTGCACACCGTCCTCATTGGCGCGCACGCTGCCTCCATACAACTCGCGCCGAAGCTGCTGTTCCAGTCTGGCAAACACCGCTTTTTCCAACAGCGGTGTAACTTTTTTTGTATAGTCAATGGCGTTGTGGATTCTCGCTTCAACGCTCAGAGAAGCCCAACGCCCTTGTAAAAATTTTCATCTTCAGCCGCCGCCGACAAAGCAGTACAGAGCACCGCGAATTTCTGGAATGTGCGCCGCACCAGCTGATAGGTGATTCTGTCCAGACTTTCCGTAATAGCCCGAAGACCTTTTTCAGGATCGGTCGCGTATTCTCTGCGCTGCTCCGGTGTTGCTTCGTACAGCTTTTTCACAGTCACATTCTCTTCGTCGAAGCACTGAATATCCGTCAGCGACGTGACAAGCATCAGTTCTTCAGCCTGAATATCGCTCACGGTCTTGCCGGCCTGAATCGAATTGATCATAATCTTATCGAGATCCCGAATATCAGTACCGTACTGCGAGCTGAAGTTTATCAGAAGCCGACCGTCAAGCAGCTTATATGTGTGAGAAAACGGCTTCTGCGCCAGAATGGACTTAAAGTACTCTTTTAAAATCGCTTCATCGACTTTCGGCGCGTGATTCGCGGCCAGACAGCCGCAGCGAACGCACACCACCGGTTTGTCGAACTCTTCCTGCAGCAGCTTAAGGCGCTCTTCCAGCACCGCATTCTGATCCTGCAGCTGCGCAATTTCCAACTTCAACTTTGAATTCGCCACATCTTCCATTTTTTCCTCACCCTCTCTTTGCCGTCGGCGGGCTGACTTTTATGTTCACCGCGCCTGTACGTTTTTTCTCCGTCGTGTCTTCCGGAGACTTCATTATAACCGAGCGCTCCGTATATGAGAACATTCCATCTTTCATCCAGAACGACTCTCCTGGGTAAATATACGTCACATTGTCCGACCCATCAACCGTGAATACCGGTGTAACTGATACTGTACCGGACGACATTGAACTGAACTTCGGTTCGTTCACACAGACAGATCCCGTGGAGGATAACTTAAAGCCGAACCGCAGCTGACGTATAACGGAGTTTTTTATATTGTCGTAGGTTTTACCGACCGCTGTTGCGATGTTCTTTGTAAGATTTGTGACCGAAGATGCGAACGATCCAGGAAGACGGCTGCCGCTTTGGCGTCTGGCGCTGAATACACCGCCATTTGAATTTCTTCTGGCCGCA
>ULNJ01006960.1_pt1 | contig 41254 bp, 38 predicted proteins | sample 1951891 | NCBI WGS metagenome assembly ULNJ01 (sample SAMEA4835574, study PRJEB28245) | human gut metagenome | biome: gut microbiome; material: fecal sample | place: Denmark | collected 2008 | reverse complement strand
TGCTGTCGCTAGTCATAATAAAGTTATACGCGCGCGTGATAGCCCTTAAAAATCCGCGAATTTTGTCTGGATGGTTTTTCATAAACTTAGGCGCGGCCATAAAGCAGGTGTAAGGTATTTCGCCCGAAAACTCGCCAACTGACCCAACCATATATCCAAGGCCACTGTTCACAAACTCGGTGGCGGTTGGCTCAAACATCGTGCAGAAATCGCCCTTTCCGCCCTGAAACGTAGGCACCATCGCGCCAAACGATGTGTCAAGGTCAAGCGTAATATTGCTGCCGTTAATCAGACCGTTTCGGTTGCAGACGTATTCAAAAGTCATTGCTGGCATACCCCCGCGGCGCCCGGCGATAACCGTTTTGCCCGCAAGGTCGCGCTGCCAGTTAAAGTCAGTGTATTTCGTGCGCGAAACCAAAAATGAGCCGTCACGCTTGGTCAGCTGGCCAAACACCATTGGATGGTTAGTTGAGCCGTTTGCGTGGACGTAAACCACCGTCTCTGGCCCCAAAAGCGCAACATCGGCATTGCCCGAAAGCAGGGCGGCCATAGATACGTCGCTGCCTTGACCACTGTTAAGCTCTATCTTGATGTTTTCGTCTTCCATAAAGCCCTTGTTGATGGCAACGTAAAGCGGCGCATAGAACACGCTGTGAGTTACCTCATTTAGGCGGATGGTGTCTTTTTTGTTTTTGCAGCCTACCAGCCCAAGCGTAAAACTAAGCCCCAAACACAGCGCAACAAGTATAGTAAAAATTTTTTTCAATTCGTTTTCCTCCTTTTTTAATATACATTGCATTCTATGCGCCCGCCGCGCCACTTGCTATCGCAAGCCCCAAACCAGCGTCTTGCTTGGCTGTGAAAAAGTGAAGAGTTTAAAGTGAAAAGAAGCGGCTTGATTTACAATTACACCGCAAGTAATTTTTATTGTTGATGTCATTGCGAGGAGGCCAAAGGCCGACGTGGTAATCTCAGCAACATTTCAACTTTAAACTTTTAACTTTAACCATCAAGGTTTTAGAATATTAGAAAGATTAAGAAAGTGCTTGACAGGGGGCGGGGCGGTGTGGTATAGTTAATTCAACCTATGCCTAGGTTTTGCGCGTCCTTCAACGCTCTGCTTGGGTGTATGGCGAGTAATGTAAGGAGAGAAGGAAATGACAAAGGAAAGAAAGCAACAAATCATTGCTGATTTCGGCCGCACTGAGGGTGACACTGGGTCTCCTGAGGTTCAAATTGCGCTTTTAACTGAAAGAATCAATCATTTAACTGAGCACTTAAAGGCAAACAAGCAAGACTTACATTCACGTCGTGGGCTTCTTCAACTAGTTGGTACAAGAAAAAGACTTTTGGCTTATCTTAAAAAGACTAACCTTGAAGGCTACCGTGAACTTATTGCAAAACTTGGAATCAGAAAGTAAACGCAAGGGCGATGGAATCCTTATTCTTATCGCCCGTTTTTTTAAAAAATTTCAGTTAATTTGCAAAAATTGTATTGTGAAACAGAATTAAAGGTATTGTGAAACGAAATTTAATTTTGTAGGAGATAAATATGGAAGAAAAAAGATATTCGCTTGTTGTTGGCGGGCGTGACCTTGAAGTTCGCATTGGCAAATATGCTGGGCTGGCTAACGGGTCTTGTATCGTTAAATACGGCGAAACAATGGTTATGGTTAACGTTACGATGAGTGACAAGCCTCGTGACGGGATGGACTTTTTCCCGCTGGGCGTTGACTTTGAAGAGAAGATGTATTCGGTTGGCAAGTTCCCTGGCGGATACAAAAAGCGTGAGGGGCGCGCTAGTGACAAGGGCATTTTAACAAGCCGCTTGATTGACAGGCCTATTCGTCCGCTTTTCCCTAAGGGGTTTTATAACGATGTTGCGGTTGTTGCAACGGCGCTTAGTGTTGACCCTGACAATGCGCCAGAAGTTTGCGCGATGATTGGTTCAAGCGTTGCGTTAAGCGTAAGTGACATTCCATTTATGGGGCCAACGGGCTCGGTTATGGTTGGCTTGGTTGATGGCAAATACATCATTAACCCAACGGTGGCGGAGTTTGAAAAGTCTTCAATGCACCTTACCGTTTCGGGCACGAAAGACGCCATTATGATGGTTGAGGCTGGTGCTAAAGAGGTAAGCGAGAAAGAGATGCTTGATGGCATTATGTTTGCGCACGAAGAAATTAAGCGCATTGTTGCCTTTATTGAAAGCATCGCGGCGGACTGTGGCAAGCCTAAAAAAGTTATTGATTATTACAAGGTTGGCGAAGATGTTGATGCGGCCGTACGCGCCTACGCAAGTGATATGCTTGACGAGGCTTTGGGTGTGACCACCAACCGCCTTGTTAGAACTGAGAAGGTTGACGAGGTTGAAAGCAAGTGCTTAGAGCATTTTGCGCAAGAGTTTGAAGGACGCGAGCAAGAGATTAAAGACGCCCTTTATAAGATGAAAAAAGAGAAGGTGCGCGCAAGTATCATTAACGACGGCGTGCGCCCAGACGGCCGAACCACGAAAGAAATTCGCCCTATCTGGTGTGAGGTTGGGGTTCTTCCTCGCGTTCACGGAAGCGGCGTGTTTACGCGTGGCCAAACGCAGGTTATGAACGCCTTAACGCTTGGCACGATTGGCGATGCGCAAAAACTTGATGGTCTTGACGATGTTGAATACAAGCGCTATATCCATCAATATAATATGCCACCATACGCAACGGGCGAGGCAAGGCCTTTAAAAGCGCCTGGCAGACGTGAAATCGGTCATGGTGCGCTTGCTGAACGTGCGCTTGAACCAGTTATTCCAAGCGAAGACGAGTTCCCTTACGCATTAAGGCTTGTAAGCGAAGTGTTGTCTTCAAACGGGTCATCATCAATGGCAAGTGTTTGTGCGTCAACGCTTTCACTTATGGATGCGGGTGTGCCTATTAAAGAGCCAGTTGCGGGCATCGCGATGGGGCTTATTAAAGACGAGGCAAGCAAAAAGGTGGTCGTTTTAAGCGATATCCAAGGCCTTGAAGACTTTTTGGGCGATATGGACTTTAAAGTTGCGGGCACGAAAAATGGTATAACGGCCATCCAAATGGATATAAAGATTAAGGGTATTGACAAGAATATTCTAACCACAGCGCTTGAACAGGCGCGCGAAGGCAGAATGGAGATAATGGGCAAAATGCTTTCAGTTATCAAGGCGCCTCGCGAGCAAATGAGCAAGTATGCGCCAAAAATTGTGTCATTTAACATTGACCCAGAACGCATTGGCGAGGTTATAGGCTCGGGCGGAAAAACTATTAATAAAATTATTGACGAAACTGGCGTTAAGATTGACATTACTGACGAAGGTAAGGTTATGATTGCGTCAAGCGACGAAGCTGCGTGCGCTAAGGCGAAAGAAATCATCGATTCTATCCTTTTTGAGCCACAAGTTGGCGAGCGCTATACGGGTACGGTTGTGCGCATTATGCAGTTTGGCGCGTTCGTTGAACTTACCGCCAATGTTGACGGTATGATTCATATCTCAAAACTTAGCGATAAGCGCGTTGAAAAGGTTGAGGACGTTGTTTCAATTGGCGACCGCGTTGAGGTTGAAGTTATCAAAATCGACGAAAAAGGCCGTGTTGACCTTAAACTTATCAAAAAACTTTAATAAACAAAATTAATCATCAAGGCACAAATTTTGGCAGGGAGCATAACAACCTTTCCCAAAATTGGTGCCTTTATGTTTATAAACACGAATTTTTTGTTAAGGGGGTGAGGGTATGGTTACGCTTTCAGGACTAAGTAAGCAATTTGGTGAAAAGGCGCTGTTTGATGGGTTCAGCACGACTATCTATGACGGCGAGAGGGTTGGCATTGTTGGTGCTAACGGTACGGGTAAGTCTACGCTTTTAAAGATAATCGCGGGCGAAGAGAGTCAAGACGCGGGTGGTGTTCAGGTTGATGGCAAGATTGGCTTTTTAAAGCAGGTTACGCAATACAGCGAGGCTGACTTTTTGGCGCTTGCAAACGACCCCGAGTTTATTCGCGAGTTTTTAGAAATAAAAAGTAAACTTCACATTGATTCAAATCTTGAATTTACGGCTGAGAGGCTTAAAACCCTGTCGGGCGGTGAGAAAACAAAACTGATGCTTGCGGGAATTTTATGCCAAAAGCCTCAAATCCTTTTGCTTGACGAGCCAACAAACCATATGGATATTTCGGGCGTAAATTGGCTAATTGATACGATAAATTCTTTTAATGGCACCGTTGTAACCGTATCTCACGATAGGTATTTTTTAAACGAAACGGTAAGCCGAATTATCGAACTTGAAAATGGGCAAGTGCAAGAATATTACGGCGACTATAACTCTTATTACCTTCAAAAACAGCAAGAGTTACAAGGCAAAATGAATAAGTATGAAAGTCAACTTGCGCTTGAAAAAAAGATAAACAAGCAGATTGGTGCGCTTGCGGGCTGGGCAAACAAGGGCGGGGCAAATGCGCGACGACAGGGCGGTATGATGAGCGACAGCCGCATAAAGGGTGCTGAAACCAAGGCGCAGGTCAGCGCAACAAAATTGGCGTCGCAGGCTAAGGCCAAGGTGTCAAGACTTGAACATTTAAAAGACGATTTTATTGACAGACCGTATGTTGAGGGCGAGGTTCACTATCGCCTTAATGCCAACCCATTTCGCGGGAAGGTGCTTGTTAAGGTTGACAATTTAGGCAAGTCTTTTGGGGGCAAAAAACTTTTTGATGGCGTGTCGTTTACTGTTAATGCGGGTGACAAAATTGCGCTTAGTGGCGACAATGGTTCGGGCAAAACAACGCTTATAAAAATTCTTTTGGGGCAAGAAAAGCAAGACGCGGGGGATGTGTCAATCTCGCCAGCTGTTAAAATTGCCTATCTTAGTCAGGACGTGTTTGACCTTGACGAGGGGCTGACGGTCATCGAGAAGGCAAGTCAGGGCACGAAAGAATATAAAACTCTGTTCCTTTCAAATCTTATCAATATGAATATGACGCGGCAGGTGTTTGACCGCAAAATAAGCACGCTTTCACTTGGCGAACGGATGAGAATAAAGATGTGCGAAATTGTTTTAAGCGACTATAACTTTTTGATTATGGACGAGCCGACCAATCATCTTGACCTAAACAACAAAATATTTCTTGAAAAGATACTTAAAGACTATAACGGGTGCTTACTGCTTGTAAGCCATGACAGAACGCTTACGAAAAACGTCTGCAACGCCACGCTTACGATAAAGAATGGCACGATTAAAAAAGAAGAGATAGAGCGCGATTTAGACGTGCAAGAAAAATGAAGAAAAAACTGCTGAGGCCGATAGCAATTTGCCTCGGCTTTTTTGTTGGGCGAAAAGAGCTAAGTTTATTTGAGTTTGTTAAGGAGTGGAGGTTAGGTTTACGGAGGGTTAGAGATTTTTTTGGAGGCGGGGGGATAATTTCAAAATGGGTATTGACGGGAGGGGTGGGGCAGTGTATAATTGAGATAATGTTAAATTAACAGAAAGGGCATAAAAGGCAAAAGGTATGATAAAGGTTTTCACAAGTGATGGTAATGCGGGGTTTAAGGCGGTAAATAGTGAGCAGACGCATTGTTCGATTTTGATGTTTAACAAGGCGGTTATTGCGGGCAACTTAAAGACGGACAAGTTGTTTAATTTTGCGCAGGGGTGCATAAAAACGGGCAATAGCAGTTTGGTTAAAGGGTATCCAAAAGAGTTTTTGGCCGCAGCTTGCAACGAACGCGGGCTTAGGCTTTTAGATATAGCGATACTGCACGCGGATATGGATTTTGTTAAGTTTTTGGTTGAGGACTGTGACGCGGCGGTTAACGCGATTTCGTTTAAACTTGGGCAAACTTCTATTCAAACGGTTTTAGAACTTGATCCGCTTATTAACCCAAACGTAGAAAAACACGCTAAAATTGCGGGTTACATTATTAAAAACGGCGGGTTCGCGTTTAGCCTTTATGACTATGAGTATGACACTGAGTATGTGAGCCGAATGGGTTATACGCCCGGCGAGGTGTTAAGTGAAAACGTAAGGTATGCCACGATTGACGCGGTTGAGAACTTTATATATAACTGCGTTGAGGCGCTTGGCAAGGATACGGAGAAAGACGAAGCGCTTTTAAGCGCGCTGGAAGTGTTTGCGGATATGGGCTTTTTGCCCCCCGCCGAGGTGTATGCGCAAGACAATTATATTAAATACAACTTGCCATATTTGTTTAGTATTGAAACGCGCGGGGTGATGCAATCGGCCACTCTGTCAAACGTGATGAGTGAGTACGCAGCGCTTAGCGTCGATCGCTTTGAAAGCGCGCTTGACGAGGCCGTTACCACCAACAACGTGATAATAGGGACGTTTAATTGCAACAAGCTTGATGGCGAACTTGATGATGAAACGCAAGAGTTTGTTGATGACATAGAGGCGGCCTATGGTGACCTTGACGCGGATGACGATGCGGACGACGAACTTGACCCGAACGGCGACATTGAAGATTACCAAGAGGGGCGTACCACTGATGATCCGCTTGACACGCTTGGGTTTAGGCCGGCTGATTTGGCGGATATTGAGGGGCTTGAACCTCTAAGCGAAGAAGAAATTGCGGCGATTGAAGACGAAGACGGGCTAACCACGGAATATGATGTTATCTCTAGCGACGATATTGAGCCTGTGTATAACTATTACGAGCTTTTAGAGATTGCTAAGTGTAATAAAAAGTACGCAAGCGAAAACAAGTGCGTTGAGGCGCTTTACCAAAACATGCCCAAAACCATGGCGTTTGTTAAGGCGTGCGCGTACATGGAAAACATCGAGTCAATGCTTTTGATGGCTAATGACAGATACGAATACCTTAAACGTGTTAACGCGCTTAGACAGCCTGACAGCGTTGACCACTTTTTGGATACCGAGGTTGAAAGAGAGAAGTAACCGCATTTTTGGTTTAGGTTGGTCATATAATGATGTAAGAGGTGGGGTATGGCCAAAAAACGTCTTACGATTATAACCAACATTATTTTGATTATCATTGCGGGGTTTTGTATGGTTGCGGGGGTGACGCTCAGCAACAAAACGGACACCGTTTATGCAAATGGCACTATAATTAACGGCGCTTATTATTCGGGCGACAAGCAAGGCAAAAACGTGGCGCTTATGATTAACGTTTATTGGGGTACCGAGTATCTTGACGGTATGCTTAATTCGCTTGATCAGTTTGGCGCGAAATGTACGTTTTTTGTTGGCGGAAGTTGGGCAAACACGCATACTGACTATCTTGAAAAGATTGTAAGCGCGGGGCACGAACTTGCTAACCACGGGTATTACCACAAAGAGCACGAAAAACTTGACGCATCTTGTAACCGCGACGAAATTTATCGCACGCACGAGGTAATAAAAAACAACTGCAAAATCGATATGAACCTTTTTGCGCCGCCGGGCGGAAGTTATAACAAGCAGACGGTTAGGGTGGCGGCTGAACTTGGCTATAAAACGATAAAGTGGACGCGCGACACCATTGATTGGCGCGATAAAGACGCAACGCTTATTTACAGCCGCGCGATAAAAGATATGGCGGGCGGGGATTTGATACTTATGCACCCAACCAGCGAAACGGCCAAGGCTCTGCCTGACATTTTAAGGTTTATGGCCTCGCGCGGGTTTGTTGCCAACACTGTCACCGCAACAATCGGGCAAAACTAATAAAAAATATTGAAAAAATTGAAAAAGAGTAGAAAACCATTTTTAATAATGGTTTTTTTTGTGGTATAATTTATTTGGAAAAACATCTTTTGGGGGAAATATGATTACCTATCCTAATGGGTTAAGGCTTAGTGTAAGCGAAATGCCCGAACTTAACACCTGCACGATTGTTATCAATTTTACGGGCGGGTTTCAAGGCGAGACGCAGCTGCTTAACGGAACGTGTGAGGTCATCGCGCGCCTTTTGACGTGTGGAACAAAAACTTATCCGTCGGTGGCGGCGCTTAATTCGTATGCAAAGTCGCAGGGGTTTATTTTGTCTGCCCACGCGGAGACGGAATACCTTCAACTAACGTTAAGTTGCCTTAAAACCAAGATTGAAAAGGCGATTGATTTTGTATATGATATTGTTTTTAACAGCACGTTTGATGAAAATTATCTGGCCGCGATAAAAAGCCAAATTCAGGCCGAGATTGAACTTGCAAAAATGAACCCACAGGCGGGGCTTAGCGTGCTTAGCAACCAAGCACTTTTTGCGCGTACGGGGCTAATCAACACGCGCCTTGGCAACACGCGCTCGATAGAAAGGATAAGCCGCGATGTGGTTTTGGCGCAGTATGAAAAGTATCTGTCGCCAAAAAACATCGTTATATCTATCGGCGGGGCGGTTGACGAAGAAAAGGCCGAAAACCTTATTGAAAAGTCGTTTTACGCGCGAACTAAGGATTTGCCATTCAGGCAGATTAAGTTTGTTTCGACCGTGACGGGGTTTGAGGGGTTTGTTAACATCAAAAACCGTCCGTTCAACCAAAGCCGCATTGAAATCGCGTTTCCGTCAGTGTCCTTTAAAAACAACAAAAAGTATGCATTAAGCATTATGGCGCGGGTGCTTGAAACGGCGATAAAAGAGCGCGTTGCGAATGAAATGTACTTTAAAAGCGTTAAGATTGATAATGTTACCTATGCCAACAATGGCAAGTTTTGTTTAACGCTTATTGTTGACGGCGAGAACGCGGAAGCCTTTATTCAAAAGGTTTTGGTTGCCGCCAAAAATATTATAAAAAGGCGCGATTTGTCAGTTGAAGATTTTAAGGCAGAGAAAAATTTATTTATAACTAATTTTGTTTTAAACGCCGAAAAAAGTGACGAACTGGCGAGACTTTCAGCCGATGAGCTGACGATTGCTAAAACTGAATTTGACCTTAATGACAAGTTTGAGGTTTTGGCGGGCATTACGTTTGACTATGCTTTTGACGCGCTTGTTGAGGTTTTTGACCTTAACAAAATAAGCGTGGCGTATCTAGGCAAGCCAATCGAAATGGCGTTTTTAAAGGATGTTATTTTAGGCTAAAATATTGATTTAAAAATTTATCAATTACATTAGGAGATTGATTTTGGGCAAGTATAAAGACAGAAAGGTGGCGCGAGCTTCGGCGCCAGACGGCAAGAAAATAGCGGGCATGGTCCTATTAATTTGCGGGCTGTTTGTTTTGGTGAGTGCGTGTGTGCCTAATTTTGTTGTAGGCAAATTCTTTTTGGGGTTGTTTGGCCTTTGCGCCTATCCCGTTGCGCTTAGCTTGACGCTTGCGGGTGTTGCGCTTTTGATGGGGCTTGAATTTAAGGGGCAGTCTAAAAAATCAACGCTTATCATTGCGTCAATAATTATTGCCATCGTGCTGTTGCACGCGATTTTTTCAGTTAAGCTTTTAAACAATTTGGCTTTCGGCGATTACCTTAAAGCGTGCTGGACGCGCAGTGGTGGCGTAACCGTGGCGGGCGTTATCGGCGGCCTTGTTTGTGACATAATCGCGCTTTTGTTGGGCGGCGTTGGAGCGTGCGTGTTTACAAGCGTGGCGCTTTGCATTCTTGTTGGCCTGACAATCGACTATTGTATTTATCACAAAAATGAAGAGAAACTTATCAGTAAGCCAGCAGCAGCGCCTGAACTTAATTTCGACGAGGGTGAGGATGAACTTGTTGCGCCTGCCGATGATTTTTGTGCAACGCGATATGAGCCTAATATTGACGAAGGCGACGAAGTTAGCCAAGCGCCTGAGGCGCCGTCTGTTGATCTTGAGGAAGAGCGCGCGCGCAATATTTTGTTTGGCGAAAGGGCAGAGCAAAAGCAAGACGAACCGCAGAAAAAGTCAGCGCGCGATATCTTGTTTGGCGAGCGTCCACAGGCGCCCAATGTGTTTAATTCAACAAATGAAGAGCGCAGGGCATGGCTTGAAGCCAATCCGGTAAGCAACATTACGTCAAGCGCCGAGCCAGAGTACCCACAGATGCCAGAAGAGAATTTATCCGCTGCCGAACGCTTGTTTGGCGACCGGAAAGACAATGTGCCATCGGGCGAAATTGATAAAAATCAGGCGATGGACATTTTGGGGCTTGGGCATAGCGACGAAGACGTATTTTCGCGCAGGCGAGACCGCAACGCAAGCGTTTCAAGCCTTGATATTGATGATGACAGCGCGTCAACCAATCTTTTTGGCCGCAATTCGTATGAGCCGTTGTTTAACGCTAACGGCGATGTTAACTTTAACACCGACCTTACCCGCAATGAAAACGGGTTTGGGCGCAACCGTAATGTTAATGTTGATACGGGCGAAAATGCGTTTAATGGCCGTCATCCGCGCGTAGAGCAGACGGAGATTGGCCAAACGGCGAAACCATCAAGCCTTGTTAAGGCGCAAACTAAGGATGTTAAATATAATCCGCCACCTATAACGCTTTTAAAAGAAAGCAAAGATGACCCGTCAAAATACGCGAAAAACTATGAAGAAAACAAGCGCATTATTGAAGAAAAGCTTGAAACGTTTAGAATTCCGGCGAAGGTTGTTGGCGTGGTAAGGGGCCCAACGGTAACAAGGTATGAGCTTAGTATGCCATCGGGCATCCCAGTTAAAAGGATACTTAACTTTGACAGCGACCTTGCTATGGCGTTAAGAAGTAAGGCAGGCGTGCGAATTGAGGCGCCAATCCCGGGCAAAAACGCGGTTGGTATCGAAACGCCAAACGAGCCACGCAGTATGGTTAGTTTTAGAGAGCTGGTTGAAAGCAAAGAGTTTCAGTCAACTTCGATGGTGCTGCCCGTTGCGATTGGTAAGTCTATTACCGGCGAGGTTGTTGTTAAAAGCCTTGCTAAGATGGTTCACCTTTTGGTTGCGGGTTCAACGGGTTCGGGTAAGTCAGTATTTTTGCACAGCCTTATTATGAGCCTTATGTTTAAGATGAGCCCAGAGCAACTTAGGTTTATTATGATTGACCCTAAGCGCGTTGAATTTTCGCGCTATAAAGGTATGCCTCATATGATGCTTAAAGACGTTGTTAGTGACGCTGAAAAGGCCATAAATTCTTTAACTTGGGCGGTTAAAGAGATGGAAAGGCGATATAAACTTTTAGAGGAATATAAGTGCCAAAAGCTGGAAGTGTTTAACCAGTGTGACGCGGTTAAAAACGGCGAGCAAAAGAAGCTTCCGTACATAGTTATCGTGGTTGACGAGCTTGCCGAACTTATGGGCGTTGCTAAGCGCGAAGTTGAAGAGCGAATTAGGCGTATTTCACAACTTGGGCGTGCCAGCGGCATTCATCTTGTTTTGGCAACGCAGAGGCCGTCAGTTGAGGTTGTAACTGGTACGATTAAAACCAATCTGCCAAGCCGAATTGCGTTTGCACTTTCAAGTTTTATTGACTCTAAAACCATCCTTGACGAGCCGGGCGCTGAAAAACTTTTGGGGCAGGGAGACATGCTGTTTGCGCCGCAAGAGGCTAACACACCGTCACGTTTGCAGGGCGCATACATAAGCGACGAAGAGATTGAAAAATGCATTGACTATATCAAAGAAAACAACGAATGTAGTTATGACGAAGAGGTTGAAAAAGAGATTTACAGCGCTAATGACGAAGAGGCCGAATCGGCCGTGTCTTCGGGCGCGCAGCCTGTTGACCATAGCGACCAGATGGATGAACTTATGCCACAAGTTTTAAAATATTTTATAGAGTGTGGCAAGGGGTCAATAAGTATGGTTCAGCGCAGATTTTATGTTGGGTTTAACCGCGCGGCGCGTATTGTTGACCAGATGGAAGTAAGGGGTTACGTCACGGCGGGTGACGGCAGCAAAAATCGCGAACCAACTATTTCTATGGACGAATTTAAACAAATTTTTGGTGATATTTAATGAATGAAACAAGTAGTAAATTAACAAAACAACTAACGAAAAAGCTTATCGGGGTCGTGTCTTTGGGGTGCGATAAAAACAGGGTAGACACCGAAACGATGCTAACTTATCTAAACCAAGCGGGGTTTAGGTTTACGTCTGACCCAAAAGAGGCTAACGTGATTATCATCAACACGTGCGCGTTTATCGCTAAGGCGCGAAAAGAGGCGGTTGATACGATTGATGAAATGCTTGAATACAAAAAGAAGGGCAAGTGTGAAAAGATAATCGTTACGGGCTGTATGCCTCAAAAATATTTGCCCGAGCTTAAAAAAGAGTTTAAAACGGTTGACTGTTTCTTGGGGTTTGATGACTATCCAAACATCGCGCAGATTGTAAGTGACCTTTACGACAAAGGCGGTCAAATTGTGCGCTGTGGCGATGCGAGCACGATAGCCTGCGTTGAAAACCGAATGATAACAACGCCTAATCATTATGCCTATCTTAAAATCGCGGACGGGTGCGAAAACTATTGCACGTTTTGCACAATTCCGTTTATCCGCGGGCGGTTTAGGTCTAAGCCGATTGACGAGGTGGCTCGCGAGGCCAAATCCCTTGTAAACGGCGGGGCGACGGAACTTATTTTGGTTGCGCAAGACGTAACAAAATATGGCACTGACTTGTTTGGTAAGCCTGCACTTGTTGACCTTATCAAAAAACTTTCAAAAATCAAAGACCTTAGGTGGATAAGGCTGCTTTATTGCTATCCGGAACTGGTCACAGACGAACTTTTAAATGAAGTTGTAACAAACGATAAGGTGTGCAAGTATCTTGACATCCCGTTCCAGCACGTAAGCGACAACGTTTTAAAGATGATGAACAGGCACATAAATCACGAAAAGACCATTGCGCTGGTTGAAAAAATCCGCGCGTTACCTGTTCATATCGCTATCCGTACGACGTTTATGGTGGGCTTCCCAGGAGAGACGGACAAAGATTTTGCTGAACTTGTTGATTTTGTTAAAAAATATAAGCTTGACCAAGTTGGTTTCTTTGCATATTCAAAAGAAGAGGGGACGGTGGCGGCGAAAATGCCGAACCAGGTTAATGAAAAAACCAAAAACAAGCGCCTTCTTGCCATTATGAAAGAGGCCGAAAAGGTGCAAAAGGCCAATCTTCGCGCTATGGTGGGCAAAACCGTGGACGTGGTTTATGAAGACATTGACTATGACCGCGAGTTGTTTGTTGGCCGAAGCCAATACCAAGCGCCTGAAATTGATAATCTTATTTACTTCAAATCGAAAGATTTTGTTGACGTAGGCGGGATGTATCCCGTTAAAATTACTCGTGTGATGGGTTGTGACCTTAAAGGAGAAAAATTATGAATTTACCTAACAAATTAACGCTTTCAAGGATTTTTTGTACGCCACTTATGATACTTGTGTTTTTGCTTCCAATTCCGTATGGCATTAACGTTTTTGCGGCGCTTTTAATCTATATTTGCGCGTGCCTTACTGACCTGTTTGATGGAAAAATCGCGCGAAAATACAACATTGTTACTGATTTTGGCCGTTTTGCTGACCAAATTGCAGACAAATTTTTAACAACCAGCGCGCTTATTTTAGCGCTTTCACGCGGGGTGTGTACTGGCTGGCTTAGCGTTGTTATCATCCTTATTGTGGTTTTAAGAGACATCTTGATTTCGGGCATTCGTATGCTTGCAGCCAAATACGGCACGGTTATCGCGGCTGACATTTTTGGCAAAATCAAGTCGTTTGTTTTAGACTGTGCGCTTATGGTTATGTTTTTGTATCTTGGCCTTAACGCAGTGCTTGGGGGCAAGGTTGAATTTATTAGAATTATCGGCCTTGTTGGCATAATTGGCGGGGCAGTGCTTACACTTATTTCGTGCGTAAACTATACGTGGAACGCGCGCGCGCTTATCAAACAAAGCCTTACCGATAATCAATAAACTTAAAAATTGATGAAAGAATGGGTAAACAAAAACCACCTTAAATTTTTTAAACAAATGTTCGAATTTGCTTGCGCTTTTTGTGCACATAGTGTATAATGAACGTATAAAAAGTGGGAAAAATTTAACGAAAGAGGTTGATTTTATGTCAGAAAAAGAAAAAGCCCTTGAACAGGCTATTGCGCAGATTGAAAAGCAGTTTGGTAAGGGCAGCATTATGAAACTTGGCGACGTTTCTCATCAAGAGATAGACGTTATCCCAACGGGGTGCTTAACCCTTGATTTGGCGCTTGGAATTGGTGGGGTGCCTCGCGGGCGTATCATCGAAATCTATGGGCCTGAATCAAGCGGTAAAACAACGGTGTCGCTTCATATCATCGCCGAGGCACAGCGTTTGGGCGGAACGGCGGCCTTTATTGACGCTGAGCATGCGCTTGACCCAGTTTATGCCTCGCGTCTTGGGGTAGACACAACCAATTTGTATGTTTCTCAGCCTGACACGGGTGAACAAGGCCTTGAAATTTGTGAATCTTTGGTTAGAAGTGGGTCGGTTGATATCGTTGTTATTGATTCGGTTGCAGCGCTTACTCCAAAGGCCGAAATTGATGGCGAAATGGGTGACAGTCACGTTGGTCTTCAAGCCCGCCTGATGAGCCAGGCGCTTAGAAAACTTGCGGGTATTACAAGCAAAACGAACACGTGCGTTGTGTTTATTAACCAGCTTCGCGAGAAGGTTGGCGTTATGTTTGGTAACCCTGAAACAACGCCGGGCGGAAAGGCGCTTAAATTCTATTCAAGCATCCGCCTTGACGTAAGAAAGGGCGAGGTCATTAAAGACGGAACCGAAAACGTTGGCTCGCGCACTAAGGTAAAAGTTGTTAAAAATAAACTTGCGCCTCCATTCAAAACGGCTGAGTTTGACATTGTTTATGGCCTTGGTATCTCAAAAGAGGGGTGCATTGTTGACCTTGCGGTTGACAATGACATCATTATCAAAAGCGGTGCGTGGTTCTCGTATAACGGCGAGAAGATTGGCCAAGGTAAAGAGAACGCTAAAAACTTTCTTGCTAATAACCCGCAGATTTGTGACGAGATCGAAAACAAGATTAAAGAGAAGTTTAAAACGGGATCTATTCACGAAGATGACATTGTTGTTGGCTAATCTAGGGGCAGGCTTAGTTAAAATAAAAGTACTTAATTTCCTAATATTGGTTCTTCCTTTTAAGGTGGGGGGTATCCTCACCTTTTTTGTTGCGAAAATCTCTTGATTTTTTGCGGGTTGTGGTGTATTATAAAAGGGATAAAAACGCGCGGGTCGGGGGAAAGAATGGCAAAATTTGTTTTTAGAATTATTGCGCTTGTTGTTTTGGTGATAGGCTGCGTTTTGTCCGTGTTTTCAAAATCATTGGTGCCTGACCATAAGGGGACGCCCGAAGAGCGCGCGCGCAAGATGACGAAACTGAGGCTGATTGGGTTTGTTATATGCCTGTGCTCAGCGCTTATATTCTTAATTGTTTCACTATTTTAAGGAGAATTTATGTTAGATAAAAAGTATGATTTTAAGGCCGTTGAAGAGAAATGGCAAAAGTTTTGGCAAGAAAACGGCACCTATAAGTTTGATAGAAACTCAAAAAAAGAGACGTTTTCAATAGACACACCGCCTCCAACGGTAAGTGGTGAGCTTCACATTGGCCACATTGCGGGCTTTAACCAGTTTGATATGTTCGCACGATACCAACGTATGCTTGGCAAAAACGTATTCTATCCGCTTGGGTTTGACAATAACGGCCTACCAACCGAATTGTTGGTTGAAAAGAAAAAAGGCGTGCGTGCGCACACTATGCCTCGCGAAGATTTCACCAAAATGGCGCTTTCGCTGGTAGACGAATACAACCAAAACTATCGAGAAACGATGATAAAGGCGGGTATGAGTTTTGATATGTCTTTGGGCTTTAACACCATCGACGCGCGCAGCCAAAAAACCAGCCAAAAAAGTTTTATTGACTTAGCAAAACGCGGCATTGCCTATCGAAGTGACAAGCCGTCGCCTTGGTGCACCAAGTGTCGCACCAGCGTTGCAACTGCCGAACTTGAAGACAGCGACCTTGACAGCGTGTTTAACTATCTTAACTTTAAATTAGCTGACGGGTCGGGCGTTATACCAATTGCAACAACTCGCCCTGAGTTTTTGCCAGCTTGTGGCGCGATTTTTGTTAACCCAGATGACGCAAGGTACTCGGCGATGGTGGGTAAAAAGGTTCTTGTTCCGCTTTTTGGGGGCGAGGTTACTGTTTTAACTGACAGTAAGGTTGGCGTAGACAAGGGTACGGGCGCGGTAATGTGCTGTACGTTTGGCGACCAAACCGACGTTGAATGGTGGCGCGAATACAACCTTCCGTTAAAGCAAGCGATTGATGACGGCGGGCGTATGACCGAACTTGCGGGCAAATATGCGGGGCTTAAATCTACCGAGGCGCGCAAGGCAATAATTGAAGACCTTAAAGCCGAAGGGTATCTATATAAGCAAGACGCGATTACGCACGCGGTTAAAGTGCACGAGCGTTGCGGCGAGCCAATTGAATTTATGGCGAAAAAACAGTGGTTTATTAAAACCAGCACGCCAGAACTCAAACAAATTTGGCTTGAAAGAGGCAACGAACTTAATTGGCACCCAGCAAGTATGAAGGCGCGATTTGACGCATGGGTAACCAATCTTAACCAAGACTGGTCTATTTCAAGGCAGAGGTATTTTGGCGTTCCGTTCCCAGTTTGGTATTGCAAAAAGTGCGGCGAGCCAGTGTTTGCGCGCGAGGAAGATTTGCCAATCAATCCTATTTCACATAAAGCGCCAATAGATAAGTGCCCTAAATGTGGCCATGATGAGTTTGAGCCTGAGATGGACGTGCTTGACACGTGGGCAACCAGTTCGGTTACGCCTCAAATTAACTGTAATTGGGCAGAAGATGAAGAGGGGTGCGCTAAAAAAATGCCGATGAGCCTAAGGCCTTGCGGCAGAGATATTATCAACACATGGTGCCTTAGAACGATTATCAAGGCGCACTATCACCAAAACACCTTGCCATGGAAAAACCTGATGGTTAACGGCTGGGTTATGGCGGATAAGGGCATCAAAATAAGCAAGCACCTTGCCAACAGCAAGATGGGTCTTAAAGAGGTTTTAAACTCGTTTGGCGCGGACGTTGTTAGGTATTGGAGCGCGAATGGCGCCTATGGCCGCGACGTGTTTTTCAGCGACGATGGCATTAAAGATGGTGCGAAACTTCAAAACAAAATTTGGAATGCAAGCAAGTTTGTTTTGTCTTTCCTTTATGACTGGACGCCTGAAAAGCCAAAAACGATTTTACCGATGGACTTATATATAATGCAAAAGTTTAACGACGCGTTTGACAAAACTATGACGCAATACGAAAACTATGAGATGGGCTATGCTAAGGCCGAAATTGAGAAGTTTTTCTGGAACTTTTGTGATAACTATATCGAAATTGCCAAAAACAGACTATATAAGCCCGAGGTTTATGGCGAGGACGCAAAGCGCAGCGCGCAGTGGGCTTGCTTTAACGTTTTGTTTGGGATGCTTCAAGTTCTTTCAATCACTATGCCACACATAACCGAAGAAATTTATCAAGACTATTTTAGGCAGTTTAAGGGTTACCAAAGCATCAATAATTCTGTCCTTTCAAAAATTGCGCTTGATGGCGAAAACAGCGTTTTAAACGCCGGCGACGAGATGGTTGAAATCGTAAGCCGTGTTCGAGCGTTCAAAAGTGAAAACCAAATCAGCCTTAAAACGCAGATAGCGGACGCCGAGGTAACCACCAATTACCCAGAGTTTATGCAAGGCGTTATTTATGACCTTAAAGCCGTTAACAGTATCGGCGGGTTTAACTTTAAAAAAGGCGACCTTAACATCAAGTTCGGCGAGATTATACCTGACTAAACCAAATAATTTTATAAAACATTGATTAAAATATAAGGTTTTAAAGCATACTTTAAGTACTAAATGTTAAGTATGCTTTTTTGTTATTAGCGTAAAAATTATAAAAGAAATAGAAAGGTTTTTGACGTTAGCGAAAGTCTGAAATATTAAGGAATTATTGTTAGGAACACAAATCTTTTATTTGACTTACAAAGTGCAGAGTTATATAATTAAATTATAAAAAAATAATAATTTTTAAGGAGAAAAAATGAAAAAGATTATCAAATGTTTGGTATTTTGTTTATGCGTTTGTTTTGTTGTTGTTTTTTCAGCGGCGTGCAGCACAGGCGAATACAAACTTTATGTCAATGCGGGCAACCCAACGGCCTCAGTCGGCGTTGCGGGCGACTATTACATCAATAACGAGACCTATGAACTTTTCGTAAAGAAAGGTGACAACACTTGGGAAAAGGTTGGCAATGTTGACGGTCTTAAAGGCGCAAAAGGCGACAAAGGTGATGAAGGCGCTAAGGGTGAAACTGGTAACGGTTGGCTTAGTGGCAAAGGCACGCCATCAAACGCCGATGGTAAAGTAGGCGACCTTTATCTCGACCTTAACACTGGCGACGTGTATGTTAAAAACAACAGCAACGCTTGGGTTAAAGAGTCTAACTTAAAAGGCGCTGACGGTAATGACGGCAACGATGGCGTTAGCACAAGCGGTAACAACTGGTTGACAGGTAACGGCGCACCAAACAATGCTAATGGTAATGATGGAGACCTTTATCTTGACCTAGATAACTATGATTTCTATTTGAAGGCAAGTGGTGCTTGGTCAAAAGAAGGCAATTTTAAAGGTGCAAATGGTGCTGATGGCGCAACTGGTCCACAAGGCCACAAGGCGAGAAAGGTAATACTGGCGCTACCGGCCCACAAGGCCCACAGGGCGAGAAAGGCGATACTGGAGCAGTTGGCCCACAAGGCCCACAGGGCGAGAAAGGCGATACTGGCGCAACTGGCGCCCCTGGCAAAGACGGAACGGCTTGGTTGACGGGCTTAGAAGTACCTACAGCTCAAACTGGTAAAGATGGCGACTTTTATATTAACCTGACAACTGGCGAACTATATTTAAAAGAGAGAGGAGAATGGAGCAACATCGGTAATATACGCGGAAGCACAAGCGGTGGAACAACTCAAACAATGCTTGCGGGCGACGTTAACCTTGATGGCAAAGTTAATACAAGCGATGTTGACATTTTAAGGCCAGTTTTGGCGAAAGTGTCGTCAATTACCGTCCCTAATACGTCTACGGAGGCGTTGGCTGTTGCTGCAAATGACGATGCTAGCGGGCTTTCTGATCAGGCAAAAATTAACGCGGATATTAATTGTGATGGAGTGGTTGATATTAACGACTTGTATATCCTTATACATATCGCTAACGGGCACGCGGGCTATAACCGCACTGATTATAGCATTTTAAATGGCATAACTATCGGTGATACAAACAAAGATGGTAAGATTAGCGTTGTTGAACAAACCTTAATTAATAGATATATTAAGGCTAATTATGAGTTGTCTTTCGTTGAAAAGTATGCGCTTGACCTTGACCTTGATGGCAAGGTTGGGGTGCGCGACCTTTTACTTATGAGAAAATATCTTGAAAACAATATCAACTCGCTTCCTTGCGAAGATGATGTTGCGGCTCAAATTCCCGTCGAGTTTATTGGCGATGTTAACCTTGATGGCAATATCGATGAAACGGACTTTAACATTATTCGTGACATCGTGGTTAATAAAACGCAATATTTGCAGGATGCTATCATTTTGAAACTTGCGGATGTTAACAACGATAATGTTGTTGACGAGGCTGACTTAATCGCGTTTAAAAGCGGCGAGTGTTATTTTTATGTTATTGGCGACGTCAACTTTGATGGCCTTATCGATATGAACGATTACAGGCTTATTAAAGCGCACGCGGAAACAGCGGGTGGCACGCTTAACGCAGCCGTTGTTGAAAAGCTTTTGGATATTGCGATGGGTGCGGATGGTGAAACACCTGACTTTGACGAAATTCTTAGTAAGTTGCAACAATACATTAAAGGCGAGATTACTTCACTTGTAGCATAATAAAAGTGGGGCAAAACGCAAATAAAACTTAATTTTAAAAACAACAAAAAGCATATAAGGGAAAACTTATATGCTTTTTATGTTTATTATTATAAAAGGTTAGAAAGACTAATATTTAGATTTTGTAAAGTACAAAAAACCCTTAAAATTTCTAAAAAAGATTGAAAGAGTGAGGTAATTAGACCAGTTGTTTATTGTTTCGACAAAAAGTCTAAAAAAGACTAAAAATCCTTGCCTTTTGCAACGTTTTTTTACTTTTTTGCTATTTGTATTTATGGTAATATGTGGTCAGTGCAGAAAATGCAAATAAAAAAGGAAAGGGTTTTTATGGAACAGATTAAAGTAGTTTACGTTGAGGATAATGATAGCGTAAGACAAAATTTGGCGGAGAGGCTAAAAACGGAGCCAAGTGTTGATTTGATAGGTGTTGCCAAAACTGGCACCGAAGCAATTGAGCTTATTGAAAAAACTGACCCACAGGTCGTTGTAAGCGAAATTGTTTTAAGCGGGTGCGACGGCTTTTCGGTTATTGAAAAGGTGAAAGCCAAAGGGCTTAACCCACGTTTTTTGATTGTTTCATCTCTTTCAAGCGAGGCGTTTATATCTAAGGCATTGGATATGGGCGCGGACTATTTTATGATTAAACCCGTTGACATCGATGGTCTTATCTCGCGTATTGGTGAGGTTGCCAAAATCGGACAACAGCAGGCGGGGGCGGTTATGCAGCGCGCCAACCCAAAACAAAAACAACTTGAAGAAAAAATAAGCAATATTTTTATAACGGTTGGCATCCCAGCGCATATCAAGGGATATCAGTTTTTGAGAGAGGCCATAAAACTTGCGGTTAAACAACCCGAAATAATTAACAGCATAACCAAAGAACTTTATCCGCGTGTTGCTGATCAATTCAGTACCAGCCCAAGTAAGGTAGAGCGTGCAATCAGACACGCCATCGAGGTCGCGTGGAATCGTGGTAAGATTGAAAACATCAACGCAGTTTTTGGCATCAAGGTGTACAGTAATAACGAAAAGCCAACCAACGGTGAGTTCATTGCCCTTGTTGCGGATAAAATGCTGATTGAAGGCTAATGGCATTAAGGTAAGTTAAAGACATAATCAGTCCGCACAATTAAAAAGAAAACACTCTAAGTTAGTCAATATTGATTAACTTAGAGTATTTTTTTAATAATATCAATAATCTCGGCCGCATTTCAACTTTAAACTTTAAATTGCAGGCTTTAAACTTTAATCAAACTATTCGTCATCGTCGTCATCGTCGTCATCATCGTCATCGAGGTCGTCATCATCGTCATCGTCATCGTCATCGTCGTCATCATTGATGTTGTCGTCTGAAAGAGAGATGTCAAAGTCTTTATCAAGGTCATCTTTTTTGCCATTATCAAAGTTTTCAAATGTGTCATCATCATCGTCATCGTCGTCATAATCATCATCGTCTTCAAGGTCAGAGAAGTTGACGATTTCAACGTCGTCGTCAGCGGGCATATCGTCAATAGACTTAGGCTGAGGCTTTGGCTCTTCCTCGCTGTCCCAGTCTTCATCATCGCCATCGCGCTTAGGATCAACCTCGTCAACAACGTCGTCAAGCGTGCGGCGTTTAGCGCAGTCGTCACACATCGCTTGGTCAACCGTCATATAGTTAATTCCGCAGATAGGGCAGATTTCAAGGTCGTCATTAAGCGCCTCGCCAAGTTTAAGTTCGCTTTTACAAACGGGGCAAAGGTCTTCGCCCGCCTTTATATAGTTAAGCTCACATCGTGGGCATTTGATATATTTAGGTTTATCCATTTTTAGTCTCCTGATTAGTTTAATTTATTCACGTGTACGCGCTTGCGTTACAATTAGCAATATATTATATCAATTATATTGATTTGTAAACTATTTTTTACAACTTTTTTTAATTTATCCAATTTTTTGGGGCGGCTTTTATTGTTACGCTTTTGCGTTAGCGTATTTTAGTGGCTTTCATATGTGGCTAATGAAACAAAAAAACCTTTAATGTATATTAATTATCCAATTGGCAAAAATTGAAACAAAGGAGAAGTGAATGCGAAAAGCCACAGTTAGTTTACCCGAGATTTGTGAAAAAATTAAGTCGCTTAAAGGTGAAAGTGTTAAAATGCATATCAATCGCGGCCGCAAGCGTATTGAAAAGTATACGGGCGTTATTGAAAGCGTCTATCCTTCAATCTTTACCGTTAAGCTTGACGACCCCATCGCGCAAGAAAGCCTTAGTTACAGTTATAACGACGTTCTGTGCGGCGACGTTAAGGTGGTTCCTAATAAAAAGGCCTAATTTAAAACCATCAAACGAGCAAACAAATTTAATTAAATAAGTTCTAAACGCTTGCCCCTTGCATAAACTCTACTAAGACACAATGAAAGGGGGTTTTTGTATGGCGTTTGAAATGACTCAAACAAACTTAAACATTGGTAAAAAACTTGTGGGGGAGGTTAATGTTAGCAACAAATTAACCCCAAGTGAAGATACAAAACCGATTAAAATCTTAAAGACGGCTGGGGCTGCCAGTGTGACGTCGGTAGAGATGCTTGCTGACGGCTTTATGGTGTCAGGCAAGGTTAATGTAAGCGCGGCGTTTATTGACGAAACTGGCGATATTTCAAACGCAATTGGCGAGTTTGACTTTACGCAAAAAATAGACACAACTTTGACGGGCGTTGAGTTTTTAGCGCGTGTTATTGACACTCAAGCGCGCATTGCTGACGATGCTATTTTTGTTTCAAATGTGATTGAGATTGAAGCGTTTGGTTACCAAGAGTCAACCCTTTCAACACTTGCTGAAAACGAAGACATCGTTGCGCGCACAACTGAAACCGAGGTTAAAAGCGTGGCAGCGGTGGCGGCTAGTACCTTTACAATCGCCGAAGACATTGCGCTTAATTCGGGGGACGAAGAAATCGAATTAGTTAGTGCGGACGTGTTAGTAAGTGAGGCCACAAGTGCGCCTGATGGGGTAACGGTAAGCGGTGCGTGCATCGTTAAACTTTGGGTAAAAACCGAAAACGGCTTTGACGAGATTGCTAAGACCTTTGATTTTAAGCAAGAACTTGACGTACTTGGCGCTACTGATGGTCAAACGGCCAGCGTAAATTTAAGCGTAACTAATGTCACGGCGGCGATTGAAGACAACGGCGACGAGCAAAAACAAGCTAACATTACGGTTGACGTTAAGGCGGTTGCGTTCACGCTTGAAGACAAGGCGATCACGCTTACAACCGACGCGTTCTCGTGCAGCGGCGAGCTTAAACTAGCAACCGAATATATAGAGGCGACGCAGGTTGGTGAGGCGCAAATGCTTACCGATAACATTGTTTACGGCATCGGGCTTGAAGACTATCCAGAGTTTGACGCTATTAAGCTTGTTGCGGTAACAGGCGTGCCATTTAGTCAGGCTGACGGCGAAATTTCGGGCAATATTAACCTTGACGTAATCTTTGAGACCCTTGATGGGGGCATTGACAAAAAGGCCGCACAAATTCCATTCACGCTTAACTCGAACGACGTCGCGACGGACGTTGCCGCCGTTGTCAACAGTTTTAAAATCCGCGGGACAAGCGAACTTGAAGTTATCTTAAATGTGTCAGCGCAGACCTATAAAGAGGCAAAGGCTAACTTCTCGTTTGTTTCAAGCGCGGAGCTTGAAGAGTCCAGCCCAGATGAGGCGGGCGTGAAAATGATTGTTGCCAAAGAAAACGAAGACTTGTTTGACATTTGCAGGGCGCTTAAAGTTCGTCCAGAGATGTTAAAAGCGCAGAACGAGGGGCTAGAAGAGGTGCACGCAGGGGATAAGATATTTGTTTACCTTCCTGAAATTGTTAATTTTTAAAAACCTATCAAACGCCAAAAAGCAGCAAGAACTTTAAAGTTTTGCTGCTTTTTTCTCTTTTAGTTGGACATTTTTTATCTTTTTTTTGTTAAGGCGCCAGATTGCTGGCAATACTTATAAAAAAGGAGAATGGGTATGAAAAAAATTTTAACACTTTTGGTTATTGGTTTTATTTTAACGCTTGTTTTGGGCGCGTTTGTTGGGTTTAAAAAGCACGATGAAGTACCCCTTGAAAAGTCTAGTTACGTCCGCATTCATATTCGTGCTAACAGTAACGACGAGGTTGACCAGCGGGTTAAACTTAAAGTTAAAGAGGCGGTGGTTGAATTTCTTACGCCATTTATCGCAGGTTGCGACACCTTAGAGCAGGCGCACGCTGTTATAAAAAGCCATCTTAGCGGCGTAACGCGGGTGGCGGATACGGTTTTGGCGCAAGAAGGGTTTGAATATACCAGCCGCGCGAGGATGACGGATGAATACTTTCCAACGCGGGCGTATGGTGAGTTAGTTCTTGACGAGGGTGTGTATGACGCGCTTATCGTTGAATTGGGGTCGGGTACGGGCGATAATTGGTGGTGCGTGGTTTATCCACCGCTTTGCTTTATCGGCGCCGAGAGCAATGGCTCTAATTCGATAACATATAAGTCGAAAATATTAGAAATTATAAATAAACTGTGTAAATAATTGCCAAACGCTAAAAAATATGGTATTCTAAGCGTGAGGTAAAGAACCTAATGGATTATAAGAATTTTAGCAAAGACACGTTGTTTGACCTTAATATTCATGAGTTAAGAAGGCTTGGCGCCAGCGTTGGGGTTAAATCGCCATCAAACCAAAGCAAAGATACTCTTGTTGGCAATATTTATTCCATTATTACTGGGTCACAAGAGCCATATAAACAGAAAGACAGGCGCGGCAGGCCACCAAAAGGTGATATTTCTCCAATAAATCTTGAAATGCTTGAATTAAGGCAAAATGCGCATCCGTTGGGGCTTGGGATGGTTGCAACGCAGATGCCGCAATACAACAACTATTGCTTTATGCGTCCTGAAAACGCAAATGCTAAGCGAGGGACGGTTGTTGTTCGCGAGACGGGGATGTTTATCGCAAAGTATCCGTTTGTTGTAAGCGTGGATGACGCGATGGTGCCAAAAGACGTGGCGCTTGATTTTAACCTTAGGCAATTTGACGTTGTTGAGTTTCTTTATGTTGATGACAATGCCTACATTAAGCAGGTTGGCAAGATTTTGACCGTTAATGGTAAAGAAGTTTCACCAGAAGAAGTTGTTTTCAACAGGCTTGAAGCCGATGGAAAAGGCGAAGAGGTAAACGTAACCTTTAACGGCGAGAAAATCATCTTTAATCGCGGGTCAAAGGTTTTAATAAGGCGTGATCAGCCTGTTACTGATATTAAAACTGCGCTGGATTTGGCCGAATCTATTGCCAAAACGGGCGACGTTGTTATCAAGCTTTTGATAGATAAAAAAGACGCTTTAAAAGGCGACGCGTTTACGTTTGAGGCACTTGTTACGGATATGTCAAGCGTGGTTGTAAGCGCGGCTAACGCAGCAATGCTTAAAGCAAAGGCATTGGTTGGCGTTGGAAAGTCGGTTGTAATTATTATTGATGATTTCTGTTCGCTTAACGCGGCATTTAGCAAAATTTATGGCGCAGAGGCCGAGACCTTTGTTAAAAGGTGCCTTTTCAGCGCAGACCATTTCGATAATGGCGCAAGTTTGACAATTTTTGGCCTTACCAGCAACAAATGTTGCGATAAATATGCTGGTTATTTTGATAAAACCATTTAAAAAGGGTAAAACGCAACTTAAAAAAATTATTAGGTTTTTCTGTCACCATCTATGGTGACTTTTTTTGCGGTGTATTAAAATATTAAAAAACTAAGTTTTGGAGCAAAAACAAAGATTAATAACGTCTTTTAAGGGTATATTATTTGACATGAGAAATGTATCAAAACACTATTTTTCAATGACGTGCTCTAAAATCAGCCTGTCAAAATCGATAGACTCAACAAAGTCTCGCGCGGTGAAGGCGGTTGAATTAAACTTGTCAAAATTCATCACGTGGCTTTTTAACACAACGGGGGTCGGGATGTCAAGCGTATGACAAAGCTCAGCGATATGAAGATAAAGCTTGTCGGGGTCATATTTATCAAGGCTTTCATAGATGATGTTTTTGCCTAAGCGGTGATTTGTTTCAAGTTTTGCCCAAATTTTTATCATGTTATTACCTCTAATTCGAAATTTTAGCATATTTTGAAAGTTTGTGCAATAAAATTTAACACTGTTAGCCAGTTTTGCCAAATTTACAAGTTTAGAGAGTTTAGCAAAGGATTGAGTGGAAAGTATTATTAACCTTAATGTTTCTATGTTCACGCAAGAAAACAAGACAAATGAATATTTAAAAAGGGGTCAAAAATTCTTGACAAATCGCAATTTAATCAATATAATGGTCACGTTTAACGATGCAAGGAGGTTTTTATGGCAGAAGTTTATTTAACAGAAGAGGGCAAAAAAGAGCAAGAGGAGTTGCTTGAATATCTTAAAACTGTTGAACGCGTTAAGGTGGGCGAACATCTTAAAGCGGCGCGCGAATACGGTGATTTAAGTGAAAATAGTGAGTATGACGCGGCACGTGCGGAGCAAGGCAGACTTGAAACTAAAATTGCGCTTATTGAGGAGACGCTTAGGGTTGCTAAAATCATCCCAAGCGACCAAAAGAAAAGCAGCACGGTTATGGTAGGCAGCACGGTTACGGTTTATGACGAAGAGTTTGACGAGAAAAACACGTACAAAATCGTTGGCACTCTTGAAAGCAACCCAGACGCGGGTTTGATTTCAAACGAGTCGCCAATCGGCAAGGCCATTATGGGCAAAAAAGCGGGCGAAGTCGTGTCTGTAACAACGCCTGATGGAGGGGCGTTTAACCTTAAAATCGTGTCCGTTAAATAGCGGTATTTGATGCACGTGAATTAAAAACATTGTGTTTAAATAAGGTGTATAAGAGGATTTGCGTTATTTAAATGCGAAAAATTAAGCCCATTTTGGGCTTTTTTTGATGGTATATTACGGTGGTAAGGCGATACAGCCGCGGCGGAGTTAACAGTAATTTTGGGCGTTGCGGCGATTTAATTGACGAGCGTGCTTAAATGTGGTATCATTTTAATATGACAAACTTAGGCTTGATTGTTAAAAATAATCCCGCATTTGTTGAGGTTTTGGCGCAGGCTAAAAATGACGCGCTTAGGCATGCCTATCTTTTTTTAAGCCCAGACAAATTGGTGCTTAAACAGCTGTGTTTGTCGGTAGTGGAACTTATTTTAAATGATAACGTTAAGGTTAAAAGTGGGACGCACCCTGACTTTGTTTTCGTTGAGGGCGACAAGAATTTAAAGGTTGAAGACGTGGCGTTTATCGCAAGTGACGTATTTTCAACGCCGCTTGAAGGCGACAAAAAGGTGATACTAATTCTTGACGCAAGCGCAATGACGGCCGACGCGCAAAACAAGTTGCTAAAAACGATTGAAGAGCCGCCAGCCCACGCGATTATCATATTGGGCGCAAGCAACGAGAAGGCGCTTTTGCCAACAATTTTGTCGCGCGTTAACAAGATTGAAGTGCCTGTGCTTACCGAGGCGCAGATTGAAAGTATCCTGCGTGACGAGGGCGTGGCTGACGATTTGGCGGCGCTGGTTGCAAGTTGCGCTGGGGGCAACCTTACGCGCGCGAAAGAGCTTGCGGGCGAAAGTGATTTCAGCGAACTTTTTAACCTGTGTGTTGAAAGCTTTTCGCTGAATTCAAGCCGCGAGATTTTAACGTATCTATCAAAAATCAACGTTTCAAAAATGGATTTAGTTGAGTTTTTTGATTTAAGTGTGGCGCTTGCGCGTGACCTGCTTATGATAATTTCGGGCAACAAAGGTGGGGTTTTTAACCGTCACGTTTTGGGCGAACTTGAACGAGTTTCGGGCGGGTTTAACTATGCAAGCCTTACGCGCATTGTTGATCTGGCGCTTGGGGCTAAAAAAGATTTGGCCTTTTATGCGAATGCGCAGGCGGTTTTAGATGAATATATCTTAAAAATGGTAGAGGTGAAAGTATCGTGCAGAAAATAGTTGGCATAAAATTTAATGAAACGGGCAAGGTGTTTTATTTTTCACCTAATGGTTTGGCGCTTAAAAAGGGAGACCACGTTATCGTTGAAACGGGCGCGGGCAGTCAGTTTGGTATTGTGGACTTTGCTGAGCGCGAGATTGATGAGAAAAAGTTTGGGCTTGAAATCAAACCTGTTTTAAGGCTGGCCACCCAAAAGGATGAAGAAAAGCGCAAAAAACTTGACGTCAAGCGCCTGCCAACCATAAAAACGATTAAAGACAAGGTGGCCAAATTGAGGCTGAATATGAAAGTAAGCGACGCGCACTGGACGTTTGATGGGTCAAAACTTATTGTAGAGTTTACCGCGGATGACAGAGTTGATTTTCGTGAACTTTTGAAAGACCTTGCGGCGACGTTTAAGGTAAGGATAGAATTAAAGCAGATTGGCCAGCGTGATGAGGTAAAAAATAAGGGCGGCTTGGGGCCGTGTGGTCAACCATGCTGCTGCAAAAGATTTTTAAACGACTTTGAGCATGTAACGGTAAAGATGGCGAAAAATCAGGGCATCTCGTTGTCGCCAACCAAGATAAATGGACTGTGCGGGCGATTGATGTGTTGCCTTGGCTATGAAAACAAGACCTATGAAGAGGTGTTAAAGCGGATGCCAAAAGTCGGCAGCGAGGTGACGTCGCCAAAGGGCAAGGGCACGGTTGTGTATCTTGACATCTTACGTGAACTTGTAAGCGTTAAGTTGGCGGGCAATGATGGGTCGATAGTTGTTGAAGAATTTCCGCTTAATCAAATCAAATTTAATAAAAAAGGAGAATAATTATGGCATATAAAATAACTGATAAATGTATTAAATGTGGGGGATGTGAGCCTATGTGTCCGGTTGGTGCAATCAGCTTTGTTGATGGCAAGTATGTTATCGACCCCGCAAAATGTGTGTCTTGTGGGATGTGCGCAAGCGTTTGCCCAGTAGGCGCGCCAGTTCAGCAATAAGCGCAAGCGACAGGCTGATTTTATGGCAAACGAAAACAACAAAAAAGTTTATCGCAAAACAAGAGCCGCGGTATGCGTTGCCACGGATATAAAAACCAAAGGCGTGGCTGACGTTAAAGACGATGAGTATCTTTGTGACCTTCAATATGAAGGTCTGTTTTGTTTACAAAAGAAAAAGGGGTACGGGTTTACTAATGACGCGGTTTACCTTGCCAACTTTATTAAGTGTGATGCGGGCGCGCGGGCTGTTGAGTTTTGTTCGGGATCGGGCGTCATATCAATTTTGTTTGGCGCCAAACAGCCGGTAAAAGAAATTACGTGCATTGAAATTCAGCCGCAACTTGCGGATATGAGCAGGCGGTCAATTGCGCTTAACGCGATTAAGAATATCACGGTTGAAAATACGTCGGTTCAAAAATTTTGCAGTGAGTTTAACGCAGCGCCGGTAGATTTGATTTTTGTTAATCCGCCTTACTATAAAGTTGGCAGTGGCAAGCTTCCCGCAAACGCAGAGTCGCGCCTTGCCCGCTTTGAAACGGAGATAACGATTGACGAAATCATAAAGGGTGCAGCAAAGATTTTAAAAACCGATGGCACGTTTTATCTTGTTCACAATTTCGCGCGTATCGACGAAATCAAACTTTGCCTTGCGCGTAATGGGTTTGGTATTGAATGCGTTGTTCCAATTTCGGTCAATAAACAAAAAACGCCTCACATTTTTATGTGTAAGGCAATAAAAGGAAGGTTAGGTCTAACCGAAACCAAACCAACAATTTATATCAATTAAAGGCCTGTATTTTAAGAAAATTTACATGGAATACAGCCTTATTTTTTTGTGAGAATTAATAAAAATTAATTAAAATGGCCGCGCAAAAAAAACGCAAAATAGATATAAAGATGCAAAAATTATGGCAAAATTTTAAAATTTAATATAAAAATTGCGATAAAACCCATCAAGACAATATTGAATAAATATAAAACGATTAAATAATTGCAAAATGAAATTGCTGACGCCGAAAAAGTAATAAAATTTAGCAATGTTTGTGCTTTGAAAAAATTTCGCTTGTGTAAGTTTTTGATTTTTTGTTTTACATAATTTTGCAGATAATGCAGGCGATAATACTTCCTATGAAGCAACTGAGGAGGGCGATTGGGATGGTAACCCCTAATTTTTTTACCTTGGTTTGGCTAAAATATAGTGCGGTTATATAAAAGACTGTTTCAGAGCAACTCATAATAACGCTGGCGCAACGGGCAACGTAACTATCGGGGCCGTAGGTGGCAAAAAGGTCGCTAAGCATCGCAACCGATCCAGAGCCGGTAAACGGGCGCAAAGTAAGAAAGTTGACAAGCTCTTTGGGAATTCCAAAAATTGTGAAAACTGGTGAAAGGACGCGTGCAAATAGGTCGGATAGCCCGCTGATTTTAAACAGCTCAACAGCGCAGAAAATTGCAACCAATAGTGGAAAGGTTTTTATGCACAGGTCAACGGCTTCGCTTGCGCCCGAAACGAAACACGAGTATGCATTGATGTTTTTGATAAGGCACACTACGCACAAAATGAGTATGCCCGCGGGTACTATATAGATTGCCATCAGCTTTTGTCCTTGTCCTTTTTGTTTTTGAAAGCGTAAACGATGCGCACCAAAATGATGGCGATCGCGGTTGAAAGAAAACTTGCAAGGATTGATGGCAGGATTATGCTTGACGCGTTTTTGCTGCCTGCCGCCGTCATAAGCCCCATAATTGATGTGGGCAAAAGTTGAAGACTGGTGCACGAGATAGCAACAAGCATAACCATCGGAAAGGTGGCGCGCGTGTTGTTTTTGCCCATAGAGGCGATGGCCTTGATGCCAAGCGGGGTTGCGGCGCCATTCATCCCAAGCATATTGGCGCTTATGTTCATCGAAACGAGGCGTTTGCTTTCGTCGCTGAGCGTGTTTTTACCAAAAATTAAATTAATAACGGGGTTCAAAATTTTGCTGAAAAATTTAGTTATGCCCGTTTGTTCAAGGATAGTAAAAATGCCGACCCACACAGCGTAAACGGTGCAAAGTTCAAACGATAAGGTCAGGGCTTTGTTGCTTGCGCCAAGCATCCCCGTCATCACGGCGTTAGGGTCAATAAAAAGCAAAACGCCGATACTTGCTATCAAAAGAAATAACCAAACTCTGTTCATATTTAAATTTTATTTGAAACAATTGCGTTTTATGTTAAGGTGTGGTAAAATCGGTTAGGGAAAGGAAAGTATGTTTATTGATTCGCATTGCCATCTTGACGAGGTTGAAGGGCTGGATGACTTTTTAAATACGCTAAATAATGATGAGGAAATGACGGCGGTTGTGACGCTTGGGTGTGACGCGGGGTCAAGCGAAGCGGCTGTTAAAATCGCAGAGAAAAACGAAAAGATTTTTTGCGCGGTTGGGTTTCAGCCTGAATACGCGGCCGAGTTTAATGACGGTGACATCGCTAAGATTGAAGCGCTTTTAAACAATAAAAAGGTTGTGGCGATTGGTGAGGCTGGTCTTGATTTTTATTGGACGCGCGAAACTGAGCAGGTGCAGAAAGAAATGTTTGTGCGTCAAATCGAGTTGGCAGATAAACACAATCTGCCTATTTGCATTCATTGCAGGAATGCAGCACCCGAGATGTTTGAGATTTTAAAATCAAATATTGGGAAATTAAAAAACGGGTTTGTTTTGCATTGTTTCAGCGAGGCGTTTGAATGGGTTAGACCATTTATTGAATTGGGTGCGTTTATTTCTTTTGCGGGCAACAGCACGTTTAAAAGTTATGATAAAAAAATTTTAAAAGCGGTGCCAGCAGATAGGATATTGATAGAAACTGACAGCCCGTTTCTTTCGCCTGTTCCACTAAGAGGGCAAAAAAATACACCAATTAATGTTAAACTTGTTGCTAAAAATTTGGCAGAAGTGCGCGGCGAAGATTTTGACACTCTTGCTAAACAGATTGAAGAAAATACTAAATTATTTTATAGAATATAAACAAAAAGCCCCACGATGGGGCGAATTGTCTTTCGTGAAAGACTTTTGTTGCCTTGTGTTTTAAGGCTAATAATAGTGTTTGGCAATGATAAAAAATATATTCAAAAAACGCAAAATTGACACGCGGTTGCAAAATTTTGGCAAAAATATGACAAACTGGCGCTAAAATTGCGATTTTTAATAAAGTACATAATGGGTAAATATTAGTATAAAAATAGAAAATTAAAAATAGAATTTCAATATTAAGGAAATAAAATAATGGAACACAATTTTAAGAAAAAGTATGGGCAGAATTTTATAACCGATGTTAATTTATTAAAGGCGATTGTTGACGACTCGGGCATCGGCGAAAATGATTTTGTTATTGAAATTGGGGCGGGGGCAGGAACGCTTACTCGTGAGATTTGCAAGCGCGCCAAACGGGTTGTAAGTTTCGAAATAGACAGAGACCTTGAAAAGTTTTTGCTTCCGCTTGAAAATGAGTTTGGCAATCTATCTGTTAGGTTTGAAGATTTTATGAATGCGGATGTTGGTGAGGTTACTAATGGGAATGAATTTTCGGTTGTGGCCAATTTGCCTTATTATATAACAACTGCCATTATTCAAAAGTTTTTTGATATAAGGCCAAAAACCATGACTATTATGGTTCAAAAAGAGGTTGCGGAGCGGCTTAGCGCTAAAAACGGGACAAGTGATTATGGCGCGATGAGCGTTATTTGTCAGGCGATTGCAAAAATTAAAATAACCCGCGTTGTACCAAGAACTTGTTTTATTCCGTCGCCCGAGGTAGACAGCGCGGTTTTAAAACTTGAATTTAATGATAGCAAGATTGATAAAATATTTATAGAGTTTATTCGCGGCTGCTTTATGGCTAAAAGAAAAACCTTATCTAATAACCTTTCGATGTATACTGGCCTTTCAAAAAAACAGATAGGGTTTATCTTAGAAGAGGCTGGGCTTAATCCAAATGCGCGTGCGGAGGAATTAAGTGTTTATGATTTTAAAAACCTTTATCATAAAATAATGCAGAAATAAAAAGTCTTTTAAATCTGATAAATTGGGTTTTATGGAGAAAAAATTAACCCCAATAAGTTTGTTTAAATTAAGTGCGATAATCATTTAATATTTTAGGTCTGGTGGAATTACCAGACTCTTTTTATTGTAAAAATATTTTAAAATATGTGATTTTTGGCAATACTTATTGCGTGTTGAATAAATTTTTAAAACAAGATATTAACTGTATTAATAACGAGCCTGATAATTTTTATGCGCGAATAAAAAACTGCAAAAATGAAAATCAAAATATAAAAAATGCAATAAATATTAATAATCTTATAAGAAATTGCGCTAAAATATATGGAATGACGCAAGTAAATGCTGTAAAATCGCAATATTGGCGCAAAACGAAAGGCATGTATTTTAAAAACAATGAAAAAACGTTAAATTCTTTATTCGCCAACTTTTCAAAAGACTTCGTTTTAGAAAAGATGTTTGAAATGTCTAAGTGGGTAAGAGTTGAAACGGAAAGCAATATTTGGGTGGTTGGTATTGTTTATAGAAATAACAAACCTGCGTTTTTGGGGGTGGGGCAGCCGTGGCTTGATGCGGTGCCTGTTGGCAATATTTTTCACACCTCGTTTGGAATGAGTAAGTTTTATCCAATATCAACCAACTCTAAGTTTGGGTATTTTATCAACTTTAAAGACGCCACTTTTGGTAAGGATGTGCTTAGCTTGTAATTTTGCTTAATTGAGCTTGGTTATTGATAAATTAGGCGAGTCGTAAAGGAAGAACTAAAAAAATTGATTATGTTTGATTTTTTGTTTGACAACTTGAGTTTGTTAGTTTATTATAATTAAGACAGTATGTTGCCGTATTCTCGTCTGTTGCGCATTATTGCGAAATTGGCGAATTGCGGGAAAAATTAAAGGGGCACAAATATGAAAAAAATAAGCAAAATAATTTTGTCGCTTTGTTTGGCGGTTTGCTGTTTGTTTACGGCGGTTGGTTTAACTGGCTGCGGAAAAAACAAACTAAGCGCAACCAGTGCATCAACTGACGGCGTTTCAAGCAATGGCGGAAGCGTTGTTACCGCAGGCGGTTATATGTATTTTATCAACGGAATCGTTGCTAATAACGGGTCAACTAACACCGCGTCGGGCAACACTATCGGCGGGCTTTATCGCACGAAACTTAACAGCGAGGGTAAGGTTGACTTAAATGACGACGGAACTCTTAAATCAAGCGAAAAGCTTATCTCAAGCGTTGTTGGGTTTGAAGATGGTCAAATCTTTGTTTTTGGCGACTTCGTTTATTACACAACTCCTAACGCGGGCAAAAACAGCAAGGCCGAAACGCTTTATAACCAAACGGTTTTTATGCGCTATGACCTTAAAACTAAACAAACGCAAAAACTTTTCACAACCAGCCAAAACAACAGCAGTGAAACCTTGCAATACACCTATATGGCTAAGGGCGACGCTCTGTATTTGGTTGTTTATGAAAAATCTCAAACCAAGATTACAAGCATCAAGATTGACACAAATGTCTCAGTTAAGGTGATTGCAAGCGATGCGCAAAGCGTAGTGTTTGGCGAAAACAATGGCAAGGCTAAGGGGTTAACCCAAGGCAGCAAGGCAGAGGAGTTTATCTATTTCACGCGTTCTGCGCTTGAAACGGGCACTATCAGGACGGGCGTGCGCGTTTATAAGGCGTATCCAGATGGTTCTAACGAGACTAAGATAAGCGAAGGCAAGTCGGTTTCGCTTTTGGCTGTTGTAAGCGATAAGATTGTTTATAGTCTTGACAAAACCACGATTTATTCTCAAAACATTGCGGCGGGGGACGAAACGCTTGCGTTTGAAACCAACCAAATCATCAGCAACGTGGTTTATGACACGGTGAAATTTCTTGAAGAGTCTGACGGCTCGATTTCGCTTTTGGTTTTTGACAATAAAAAAACCATCCGCTATATAAAAATAACGGGCGGAGTTGTTCCGCAAGAGAGCGACGTGGACGAGAGTGGCGTGCTTATTAATAACGCACTTTACACCTACACCAGCACGAAAAGCAAGTTTGGGTTTATTGGCACAAGCGCTGATGAAGTTGTGTTTACTGATGACGGCATCGCTTATAAAATGAAGTTTAGGGCAAAATCAAGCGATATTATCAGCCCGCTTCAACTTACGTCAACCAAACTTGACAGTTCTACGGGTATGGTCGTTCCTGAAATTTTAGGCGATAATCTTTATTTTATGTACACCAAAAACAACAAGACGATGATTTATCGTACAAGCCTTAACCGCGCGGCTGACGCGGAGATTAAAGAGGCAACTCTTTTTGGCACTAGCAAGTAATCATTAGTAAGAAACCATTAACCTTGCGCACATAAATATTCTTGCGTTCATACTTACACATTCGCACGTATTTGCCAGTTTTTTGGCTGGCTTAAATAAGGTGAACGGTAAGTAGTGGCGCGATGTGCGCGGGGCAAAATAATCAATTAAAAAAGCAAGTTATCTTTTGGCAAACGCTTTAAGATAACTTTTTTGTTTGGTTAGATTCTATATTCGGCAGTGCGTTCGCAATAAACGCAAAACCCCCTTACGCTGACTGCATATCAGGAAGGGGGTTTTTGATTGCAGAAACCTTCTTTACGGTTATTTTAAAGGTTTCGCCATTTAAAAATTTTAATTCGATTGCGTTTTTTGTGGTGGTTATATTAGCCACGAATTCGTCAGCTAAGATAACTTTTAAGTCATCTAAGATGTTCATTGTTTGTTTCTCCTTTTGTGTAAGCGGTTTTATTTTGCTTACATTAAAATTTTACTTAAAAAAATAAAGCACGTCAACGTGAATTTTGACGTGTTTTGTCGAATTGCTAAAAATTTTCATATGGGGGGTTTTGACTGGATGGTTTGGGTGCGGCCAAAAGGGCACAATTAACACAAGGAAGCCATAGCGGATTAATGCAAATAATCAAGATTAGTAGCTAGCCATCAACCCATTGCGCGTTGTCTATGCTTGCTAAAAGGGCATCAAGGTCGCGAAAACCATTTTCAAGCTCAGAAAACTGGGGCGCAAACTCGGCGATCACTTTATCAAGCGCTTTTTTGGTTTTTTTTGAGTTTGGGTCATAGTCTGGCATATTCCCAATTTCGGCCAGTTTTTTAAAATAATTTGCGTTAACATCGTCACTGCGCTGTGAAAGTTGGTCAAACATTTTGACGGCCTGTTGCTTTTGTTTTTCAAGAGCGCTGGCGTTTTTTAACGCACTATTTTTAGGCGTGCCTTTTTTGTTTTGCGGCTCTGTCGCGACTTTGCTCGTTTGGCCATTTTTCTCAGTCATCTTTGGCTGGACATTTTGCATAGCTTCATTCGACTGAAAATTTTGTGCGACTTCACCTGAGGGTGCTATGTTTCCTGCGACCTTCGCGCGGTATTTGGCTAGAATGCTTTTTGGGTCATTAGAGTTGCTCATCGCTGCTCCTTGCGTCTAAGATACAGTCAATAATATCATTGATTTCGATTAGGCGGCGGGCGAGTTCGCGCTCTTTGCCAATTGAATATTTAATGCCCAGCAAAAGCGGCTTTAAAAACACGACCTGTTTTTGGTCAATCGCTATGCTTAGCGCCGTGATTTGGTCAATTAACTCAGTGCGCGTGCATTTGCTTTTTTTGATGGTTTTAAGCCCGTGGACATACGATTTAAGGTCTTTGGTTAAAAATTGAAGTCTGTCAAGCAACTCTGGGTTAAAATTATAGAGCTGCTTTTTTTCTTGTTCTTGCTTTTCATTCGCGCTTGGTTTAACCTCGCCAACAAGGGTAGTAACAATCACGTTTTTAAAAACCTTAACAACGCGGTTACAAAAGTTAGCATAAGGCCCCGCGCCGTCATCGTTTGTTGAAAAATATTTGTTAAGAAATTGGCTGAAATTAATCTTTTTGTCATCAAGAAGGTTAAGAAGGCAAAAGATAAACGCGATGCAACGATGCGTTTCTTCGGGGATGATAAACTGGCCAAGCTTGCTTGTTGCTTGCGTCAGCTCTTTTTCAAAGTTGAAATTGACCATACATTCACTTATAATGTTAAAAACCTGCCTCGTTTGCGCGATAGACTTTAAAACGTCGCCAAGGCGCTTGTCAACCAAAATATATTTACTTGCAGCCATATTGTCACATGCGGTGGTAAAGGCTTCAAGGTCAGTTAAAGTGCAATTATTCATACTTACTCTCCTACAAATATAGTATACCAAAATATTTGCCACCCACGCAAACAAAAATCGAAGGAAAACAAAATTTATAAACTTTTGTTAAAAATCTTTCTTTTTTTGGCCGCTCGTGGTATACTTTATTCGTAATAACAAGAGAGGGTATTTTTATGGACACCGCCAATAACGCAAAAATCAGCAAATTAGTAATACTTTTCGTGTTTGACAAAATGGAAATCCCGCTGACTGAGGAAACTATTTTGGATATGTGTTGCTCACAAAATCAGTGGATAAGCTATATGCTTTGCAAAGAGATTATGGCGGATTTGGTTGAGTCTAATTTTATCGTAATTAACACTAATAAGTCGGGCGAAAGGTATTATAACATCACGGCTGAGGGCAGGCTTTGCCTTAACTATTTTTTCAGCAATATCCCCGTAAGTTTGCGTGACGAAATCTCTAACTTTATCAAAATGAACCGCATTAATTTCAGGCGTAAGCAAGAGTATTTCAGAGATTACAGCCGTAACGATGACGGAAGCTATACCGTGCTTTTGAAAATTCTTGACCCGAACGGCGCTAAACTTGAACTTAAACTTAATGTTGCAACTCGCGCCGCCGCCCAAGACATCTATAAAAAGTGGGAGAGTAAGGCCAGCGAGGTCTATGGCGCCCTTTATGACATACTGCTTGATGACTAACTTAAAACCGCATTGCGAATCGTGATGCGGTTTTTTTATTTCACCACGGAGAATCGAACGGCTTACATTGCGCGCACTTTATGCGAACCGCGCGCGACTTATATACGCAAATTTTGTGTCTTTTTCGCCTAAATCTTCAAAAAAGAACGCTGGCAGGACACCCATGCCAGCAACCTTTTTCTTGATTTATTTCAAAAAATTCATCAAAATTTTCTGCCATATGTTTTTCGTAATAATCTTTTAGTTGCAAACAAATTAACGAACTCGATTTGGCGCCGTAGCCAAATCTCCGTTGGTGCAAACAAAAAAACTCCCGAGCGGGAGTTTTTATTGTTTGGTAGCACCACGGAGAATCGAACTCCGGTCCCCAGCGTGAGAGGCTGGTGTCCTGACCGCTAGACTATGATGCCATCTGCGGATTTTGTGCGTTTTGTGGCGGTGGTTATGCCATCTGCGCATATAATAACGATGTGTTGCGGATAAAACCGAATGAATTATATCACATATTTTTGGTTCTTGCAATAGATTTTGGCTAAATTATTTAAATTTTGTAAATAAGTTGTGTTTTGGGGGTGCGTGTGGTAAACTCTTTACAGAAATTTTTTAAAAGGATGGTGACTAATGGTGGCTGAAACTGAGATAACAGTTCAAGTGTTTGAAACGCTTGATACGGTAGATAAGGTGCTTAAAAATAAGGGCTTTAAAGTGCGTGATAGGTTTGAACTTCACGACAATTATTTTACAACGCTTAAAAACGTAGACGGGCTTGATTTTCAAACGCTTATAGCAAATTCGGTGCTGGTTAGACGTCTGGTTCGCGAAGACAAAACCGAAAAATATATCCTTACTTATAAGGCGAAAGAGTTTAATTCAAATGGCTCCGTTATAAGCGAAAATAAGGTCAATGTTTTGGTTGATGACGCCACCAAAACCGCCGAAATTTTACGGCTGGCAGGGCTTAAAAATTGGGTTAATGTTGACAATTATTCAATAGTTTATAAGCGCGGTGACGAAGAGTTGTGTTTTCAAGATGTAAAGGGGGTTGGCCTGCTTGTTGAGGTTGAAGAAAACGCGTCAATGGCCGACCTTTCGCCCAATGAAAAGATAGCGGCTTTAAAGGCACAGATTTTTGCCACGGGCTTTAAACTTGGCAGCGACTTTTCGTGCAAAAAGGCAATGATGGCGTATATAAACTCGTCGCAACGCGAACTTGTTTGACGCTCGACGTTGCTAACGCAAGTGCTCGCTTTACTTGCGTTCGATTGCTCCTCTTCATCTGCGAATTTTTGATAAAAATTCTTGATGAGCACGCTTGCGCGTGAATAAAAGCGGCTGAGATTGTCACGTCACTGGCGCTCCTCGCAATGGCAAATAGGGCAAAAGCCTTTACAATAAAGGGCGGGGCGTGGTATACTTTAAATATGAATTTGTACGGAAGACGGCTTTTTAATTTTAGACCACTGGTGCTTGTTGCGATTACACTTATGGCGGGCATTGCTTTGGGTGCGCTTGTTGTTTTAAACTCGGTGGCGGCGCCAATAATTTGTGGCGTTGGTGTCGTTTTGGTGGTGGCTCTTTCGTGCATTAAAAAGGTACGAGAGGTTCTTTCGGTTCGCAAAATCGCGGTGCTTTTTGGCATCGTGTTTTTTGTGTTTGGTTTTCTGTACGTGTTTTTAGCGGCGCTTAAGGTAGACAGTCGCTCGCCAAAACAATTCAACATCACCTCAGCCACGGGCGTGGTTTGTGATGTAAAAACAAAATATATTGAGGTTACGCGCGTATCGGCCGATTACCTTGACCTTGATACGGGCAGGGCGGTCACTGATGACAATTTAAAGGGCAATATCCGCATTTACGTCAGCACGGCAGGCAAGTTTCACATCGGTGACGAGGTTGTTTTTCATGGGCGGTTTAAATACTATTCGTCATCATATAATGGCGCGCTAAGTTCGCTTCCGTTTGTTGCGGGCGTGTCTGGCAGCTGCTTTCTTGACAGCGATGAAATTTCGGTGTTTAACACTGGCGTAAAGGTTGAATTATTTGACTTTATACGCAAGCACGCGCACGAGATGTTTACAACCAATATGCGCGGCGACGCGGGCGAGATTGCCTATTCAATGTTGTTTGGTGACAAGGGCGCGGTTGAGGATATTTATGATGATTTCAAAGTCAGCGGTATTGCGCACCTTTTGGCGGTAAGCGGTCTTCACGTTGGGTTTATGGCTTTGATTTTGGCGGGGCTTGCCAAACTTATGAAGCTAAATGATAAGTGGCGGTTTGGGTTTATAACGACGCTGTTGTTTATCTACGTTTGGATATGTAACTTTAATCCATCTGCCTTGCGCGCATTTATTATGGTTACGGTTATGACCGCATCAACCCTTAGGGGCAAACAGTATGACAAGCTTAACTCGCTGGCGCTGGCGTGCATAATAGTGTTAACTATCCAGCCGTTTCAACTGTTTATGGTTGGGTTTCAGTTAAGTTTTGCATCCGTGCTTTCGATCATCCTTTTAGCGCCGGTTTTACAGCGAGCGATGGAGCCAAAACTTGGAAACAAACTTGCGGGTACGCTGGCAGTTACGCTGTCAGTTGAAATCGGCACGTTCTTTATCATCGCAAAAATTAGTGACCGAATAAGCGGCCTAAGCGTTCTTGCCAACCTGCTTGCTATCCCCGTTGCAACTGTGGCGTATATGAGTGCGGTGATAATCTTGATGGTGGCCACGATTTTCCCGTCTCTTAGCGTTGCATTTATCGTTCCTGAATTTGCGTTTAACCTTGTGATTTTAATCGCAAAAACGGTTGCTAACTTAAAGGCCTTGATTTTTAACGTTTGGTTTATTGACTTGTGTATGTATATCGTTTTGATTGCAAGCGTGGTTGCAAGCGATTACTTTTTTGGACGCAAGCCTTACAAAAACCTTGCGGGGATGTTGATTGCGATTGTGATACTTATCGGGTTGGGGTTTGTTTAGTTTTTAATTCGTTTCAAAAAAACTTGCTAAACGGGGCTAAGTTTGCTAAAATATAGGCGTGAAATATACAGAGTTTAAACAAAAACCAAATCTTGGGGCAGTGATGGCTATCAGTGGGGCAGACAGACACCTTTGTTTTAGCGCGCTTGAAATCATCAAAAAAGCGGCAGTGCCTAACTTTGCTGACCTTAACCTTGTAAATATGGCGGGCGAAGACCTTGACTTTAATGCGTTGTTTGACGCGCTGGCCGTGTGCCCATTTGGTGACCCGTTTAGGCTTATTGTTGTTTCAAACTTTAACTTTAAAAAGCTGACGGGCAAGGCGAATGCGGCCGTGCTTGAAAAACTTAACAATTTTGCAAGTGCAAGCGGAACAAGTATTGTTGCTTTCTTTAACGCGGGGGCAGCGGCTGAATGCCCAGTAAAAAACGCGATTAACATCGATTGTGGTCACTTAACTGAGTTTGAACTTGGCAAGGTTATTGACGA
>ULNJ01012021.1_pt1 | contig 42038 bp, 30 predicted proteins | sample 1951891 | NCBI WGS metagenome assembly ULNJ01 (sample SAMEA4835574, study PRJEB28245) | human gut metagenome | biome: gut microbiome; material: fecal sample | place: Denmark | collected 2008 | reverse complement strand
AAATTCAACCATTTAGGTCGTACTGCTTCTCACAGAAATGCAATGCTGTCAAACATGGCATGTTCTTTGATCAAGCACAAAAGAATCACTACGACTGTTGCGAAGGCTAAAGCTTTGAAGAAGTTCGTTGAGCCGCTGATTACGAGATCTAAAGAAGACACTACTAACTCTCGTCGTGTTGTATTTAGCAACCTGCAAGACAAGTATGCTGTAACTGAACTGTTCAAAGAAATCTCTGTAAAGGTTGCAGATCGTCCGGGTGGTTACACTCGTATTATCAAGACTGGTCACCGTCTGGGTGATAACGCAGAAATGTGTTTCATCGAATTGGTAGACTACAACGAGAACATGGCTAAGACAGCTGCTAAGAAAACTACTCGTACACGTCGTTCTAAGAAATCAGCTGCAACTACTACTGAAGCACCAGCTGCTGAAGCTGCAACTGAAGCTCCTGCTACTACAGAGGAAGCCCCTAAAGCTGAATAATTCTGTATATGCTATATATTTTGAAAGGCTATGCATTGCGCATAGCCTTTTTTGTTCTTTTTAATCGTTTGGCAAAGTAAGTATTCGATGTGGTATACATTGTAGAATTATATCACAACATATTCTTGTAAACATTCGGTAAACTTCAGGTATTAAACCTTTATATAACAATAGCGCCTGTCATTATAAACCTGATAGCTGCAGTTGCTGTTATTTTGTTGAACCTATATGTTACATCAGCACTGCTTGCCGGCTTCTCCCTTTTGTCTTGACCATGCACTTTCCGGATATTGCAGCTTCCATTTGTGTGGAAGGAGATTTGGCGGTTCCTCGCGAGTCGCCTTTTTGTGATAGGGCATTCGGGCAATGACATCATTTAGATAATCCCTTTGGTTTACATCATGTCCCTATAGGTGATCAGCAGGAATCGATCACCACATATTGACCGCCGTCTCGTGCTCACCTATTCCATGGAATAGCTGTTTGATCCGGAATCGTACTCTAGCAGCTTGAAACGGCCTGCCACCAGGCGTTTTGCATACATTATCATACCTTCTTCTTGATATGAAGCTGTTTCATGCGTCTGCGGTTGGAGCTGGTGAAGATGTATGCCATTTCGCACAGTAACTGATACCCCTACGCATATTTGTTCTGCCTGTACCAGAAAGTAGTGTATCGTGTTGTTCAGGTTAAACATAGAAGATTCGAGGATTTTGCTGGATGAATAGTTCTATCAGTATCTCTTTTGAGCCGTTTTTGAAGTGGGTGCGAAGACCATTGGAACAGAACGGCCACCCCATGCAGCACTTGATCTTCAGGGGAAGATTCCGTGACTGACTGTTTAAAACTGATGGGAGCCCGTTCCTGTTTGATGCTGTTCCTGTCAACGGAACATCTCCTAGGCCAGTAGTGATAGGTTGAATAACTTACACCTATCTGTTGCAGGTACGATTTTAACGGTAGGCCGCTTTGTTGTACCTGTAATTCCAATTCTTCAAATTCCAGTCTATTCATAATAATTGAGATTTGATTCTATTCGCTGCTGCAAGGCTACAATCAAACCTCAAGGTGTATTTGTCCGAATGCTTACGTTAAATAAAGCAGTAGCCTTCATTCTCAAGTATGTGCATTATTTCTTCAATTTGTTATGGGCCTGACTGATAGTTTCCCCTATAATGTGCCGGACCATCACCCTTACGTATTCTACCGCCTCTGTAGGCTTTAATAAGGCCATATCGGGAACGAATGAGGTCTGCATGGTAAAAGTACTTGCCACGCTTGTTTTCCACCGCATATGTAAAACTTTTTCTTCAAGCTTGTGGTACTATTTTATGTCAATGTTTTCAGGTTCATAAATGGCGGTTTTTTGTATGGGAAGGTTTTCTCCGTTTATTGGCCCTGGACGACTTACCTCTGCGTGATGTGCCACCTGTATAGCTCCTCTATGCACATGGAAGATACGGATTCCTTTGTGTTGTCAAACAAACTCAGTTGCCCCGTTAATCATCATTAGTTTCTCATTATTGTATCTGACATGCTTTAATCGAACCAAGTAAGTTGGGCAGTTTTGATAGAATAAGAAACGATATGCCTTGCTAAAATTGACTTTAAATGTTTTTCTTCGGATAATATTTTGGCCTAATCTCCCGAGACTTTTGTTTTTTCATAGATAGATTTTAGTTCTTGTATTGTTTGCTTGTTTCATACAAGTCTAGAAGGATACTAAAATCAGAGAAAGAATGAACAGATATTACCCAGACGATGCATTTGAGAGGTGGGTACCAATCAATATGCAACAGCCTTTGTGTGGACTAGTTTACATAAAGAGAGATTCGTAATTTAGAGTGCGTAATGGATGACGGAAGGGCGCATTTGAACCTCTGTGAGATATGATGTGCCTTCGAAGGGGAGTATATTATTTTGTATTGTTGAGATTCCAGTGACGGTCAATGTGTGTTAAAAGAAAAGTCCTCCTTCTTTTGTGAATCATTGTTTATTCAAAGAAGGAGGATTTTTTTATTCGAGAACGACATTACGTACGTGTACATCTGCACAATGCAAAAAAACGGAGGCAGATTCACGGAACTTTTCTTCTGATTCTGTGGTCAGGAATTCCCGCCGTTTGTTCTTCGAGCAGCGGGCATCCATATCTGGATGGCGAGAAAGATAGTCTTTCAGGCTCTCACTTACGTATTCGCCTTGGGTTACCAGTCGAATATGGGAAGGAGTAAATTGTCGTATTTTGCGCAACAGAAGCGGGTAGTGGGTGCATCCCAAAATCAAGGTGTCGATATCCGGGTCTTTTTGCAGGATAGCATCAATGTATTCTTTCACGAAGTAGTCAGCTCCGTCTCCGTCGTATTCCTTGTTCTCCACCAGCGGCACCCACATGGGGCAAGCCATTCCTGTTACTTGAATGTCGGGATAAATCTTTTTAATTTCCAGCGGATAGGATTCGGAACGTACCGTACCGGCTGTGGCCAACAAGCCTACGTGTCCATTGCGGGTGATATCGCCGATGGATTCTACCGTAGGACGGATTACTCCCAGCACGCGCCGGGTAGGATCCAGATGGGGGAGATCGTTTTGCTGGATGCTGCGGAGAGCTTTTGCTGAGGCCGTATTGCAGGCCAGAATCACCAGTGGACAACCCAGTTCGAATAGTTTCTTGACCGCTTGAAGTGTAAATTCATAAACCACTTCGAACGAACGTGTACCGTAGGGTGCACGGGCATTGTCACCTAAGTATAGGTAGTCGTATTGTGGCAGTCGTTCGATGAATTTCTCAAGAATGGTGAGGCCTCCGTAGCCAGAATCAAAGACTCCGATGGGGCCAATGTGGGGAGCAGATAGCGGGTGCATGGATAAAACGGTTGAAGTGATTGAAAAGAAAAATGTCATTCAGAGAAACCTTTCCCGTTTTCTCTGAATGACATGAAAAGTCAGGACGACAAAGAACCTTTGCTTACTGAGCCGGAGTAGCTGCAGGAGCAGCTGCTGGAGTAGCCGGAACGGCAGTCAGGCTGATGCCCAGTTTGGTCTTGATGTCGTTGGTAATATCTTTTGATTGAGCTTCATCGATGTAAGGGATGTCTGTACGGTTCAGGTCGAATACGTAAGTGTATGCACCGGCTTTACCTACAGCTTTTACTGCATCTTCCATTTTTTTGTAGATGGGTTCCATCATGTCAGCGTATGCTTTCTGCAACTGCTGCTGAGCATCCTGCTGGAACTGCATACCTTTTTCGCTCAGGTCCTGCAATTCTTTCTGACGACGTTCTTGAATGTTCTGCGGCAAGTTTTTCTGTTCCTGCTGGTATTCTGCATATTTCTTGTTGAATTCGTCGGAAGCACGTTTGATTTCGTCTTCGTATTGTTTACGCATGGTTTCGATGTCAGTCTGTGCCTTTGCATATTCCGGCATTACCGGGATGATATCCATTGATTTGAAATGCGCAAACTTCTGTGCGAATACACTCATCGGTGCGATGAGTAAAAGTAAAAAAGCAATTTTTTTCAACATAATCTCAAGTTTCTATTTGTTATTAATTAATTCGATGTAAAAACGGTCTTTTTAAACCCCAGCTGCAAATGTATAAAATTAATTTGAATATCCGAGTTTTGCAAGAACCTCATTGCTGATATCGATGCGTGGAGAGGCAAAAATCATGCTTTGAGCCGAGGCACGGTCAATTACAGCGTCATATCCGCGTTGGGTAGCAATTGCCTTGACGGCATTGTAGATGGCATCCTGAATCGGAGCAATCAGTTCCTGACGTTTTTTCATCAGTTCTCCTTCCGGTCCGAAATATTGCTTGCGGAGTTCAGCCGCTTCTTTTTCCTTGGCTACAATGGCATCTTCCTTACTGGTTTTCTGAGCAGCCGACAAGGTACCTGCTGTCTTCTGATAATCTTCGTACAGCTTCTTTGCTTCGTTGGCTTTGGCCTCAATCTGGCTTTGCCATTCCTTTGACAGTGACTCCATCTGTTGGTTGGCCTGTTGATAGGAAGGAATCTGCTTGAGGATGTACTCCATATCTACCAGTGCGAATTTCTGTGCTGAGGCCATGCCAACGGCGGCCACTAACAGCAAAACGGATAAAACGAGTCTCTTCATAATTCTTTGGTTTTAAATGTTAGAATTCTTGTCCGATGATAAAGTGGAACTGGCTTCCGCTGTATTGCATTGAACCGTCAATCTTGTCGAAACCGTATGCCCAGTCAATACCCATCATACCAATCATCGGCAGGAAGATACGGACACCCACTCCGGCAGAACGTTTCAGCTGGAAGGGGTTGAAGTCGGTCACGTTGTTCCAGGCATTACCGGCTTCCACGAATCCCAAGGCATAGATACTGGTAGAGTTTTCGAGCATCAGCGGGTAGCGGAGTTCGGCACCCAGACGGATGTAAGCATAACCTTCACTTCCGTACGGGGTGAGTGAACCGTTTTCGTATCCACGAAGGGCAATGGTTTCGGATGCGTAGTTGTAACTGTAACCCGTCATACCGTCACCTCCCACGTAGAAGGTTTCAAACGGTGAGCGCTTGTACTTGTTGAAGTGGCCGAGGATACCGAATTCTGTACGGGTCATGATGACCGGACATTTTTGGATATCCATCAGAGCCGTATAAGTTTTGGCTTTGAATTTCCACTTGTGGTATTCAATCCACTTGTACATGCTGGCTGCATCGTGGTAGTTGTCTTTTCCGTAAGTAGAGTAGTCTTTTTTGCTGAACAATGAATACGGCGGTGTAATCTGCAAGGAAGCTGAGAACTCAGAACCGTAACGTGGGAAAATCGGGTTGTCCGTAGAGTTACGTGACAGGGTCAGGTTCAAGCTCAGGTTGTTGCAGTTACCAGTATTCATATATTGTCCGTTGTTCAGCTTGATGTAGAGGTAGCTCCAGTCTTTCAGCATAAATCGTTGGTAAGACAATTCTGCCGACAAAGTGAAGTAGTCATCCGGCCAGCGCAGACGCTTACCCCATCCTACAGATACACCGAACATCTTGATAGACTTGTCGGGGTCATAGTAGGATTCGTAGTTGTCATAATAGCTTCCGTAGCCTCCGTAGTAACCGTATCCACTCAGCATGTTGTAGTAGTTGTTCATGTAGGCGGAATTATAGTATTGGCTGCTTACATCGGTCTGTACAGAGTAGAAAGCCGATACAGAGAAGGAGTTCGGTCGCTTTCCACCAAACCACGGATCGAAGAACGATACGCTGTATGATTGGTAATAACGTCCGTTGGTCTGTCCACTGATGGTCAGTGTCTGTCCGTCGCCCTGTGGCAGGATACCGCGGTAGTTGTCGTTCTTGCGGAACAAGTTGGCAAACGAGAAGTTAGTAAACTTCAAACTTAGTTTACCGATGACACCGGTCTGTCCCCAACCAGCAGAGAATTCCACCTGGTCATTAGCCTTGGATTCCAGTCCCCAGTTGATGTCCACTGTACCGTCTTCGAAGTTTGGCCGTACATCCGGTTTGATGTTTTCCGGGTTGAAGTGTCCCATCTGTGCAATTTCACGGTAAGAACGTTCCAGTGCTTCCTTGCTGAAAAGGTCACCAGGACGGGTACGCAACTCGCGTCGTACGATGTTTTCATACAGACGGTCGTTACCGTTGATGCGCACATGGCTGATGCTGGCCTGCGGACCTTCGGTGATACGCATTTCCAGATCAATGGAGTCACCGTCGATGTTTACTTCCACGGGGTCCAGACGATAGAACACATATCCACGGTTGTAGTAGTTGTTACCGATGGCATCTTCATCGTTTGAGATACGGTCGTTCAACAGTTTCTGGTTGTACACGTCACCGTGTTTCATGCGGAGCTGTTCATTCAGCAAATCAGAAGGATATACCGTATTACCTACCCACGTGATGTTTCGTAAGTAATATTTCTGTCCTTCGTAGATTTTCATGTACACGTCTACGGTCTTTTCATCGTAGGATGACACACTGTCAGTAACGATTTGTGCGTCACGGTATCCCAGCTCATTATATTTGTCAATGATTTTCTGCTTGTCCTCTTCGTAGCGTTCTTCAATGAATTTCTTTGCACGGAACAAGTTGATGAGTTTGCCTTTTTCATTGGTCTTCTTCATCACGCGTTTTAGCTTCTTGTCAGTCAGTACTTCGTTACCATCGATAGTAATCTTGTGTACCTTGACCTTGGCTTTCTTGTCGATGTTCACATCCACATATACCTGCTCTTTGTTTTCCGGGTCTTCACGTTCGATGATGTTAACTTCCGCGTTTTTGAATCCCTTTTCGTCAAAATGCTTCTTGATTAGAATCTTGGCACGGTCAATCAGGTTCGGTGTTACCTGTGTACCCTTGGCCATACCCAGTTTGGCCTGCAAATCCTCGCGTTCACTCTTCTTCACGCCGTGAATTACGATGTCGGTGATACGCGGGCGTTGTGTCAGTTGGATGGACAGATATATTTTGTTGCCTTCAATTTTGTCGGCCACGATTTTCACATCGGAGAACAAGCCGTGTCGCCAGTATCTTTTTACAGCCGAAGTGATGTCATCGCCCGGCACGGTAATGGTTTGTCCCACAGCCAAGCCAGAAATACCTATCAGGACATAATCCTCATAGTTCTTCACTCCGCTGACCTTGATGTCGGCGATTTCATATTTCTTCGGCGTTCCGTTGTAGAGGATAACCGGTTTGTTGCTTGGTTCAGTTGTATTATTATTGTCTTGAGCCTGTCCCCCAACCGAAACAGAAGAGAGGCAAGCTGCAATCAGCAGGATAAGTGAAAAACGATTTTGCATTGTTCTCTGTTAAATTTGTTCACTGGTTTTGCCAAATCGGCGTTCTCTTTTTTGAAAGTCACAAATAGCCTTACACAATTCTTCAGCCTTAAAGTCCGGCCAGAAAGTGTCGCAGAAATACAGTTCGGTGTAAGCACACTGCCAAAGCAAGTAGTTGCTGAGGCGGATTTCACCACCTGTTCTGATTAACAAGTCCGGGTCGGGCATATAATGAGTGGCCAGGTGTCGGTCAATGGTCTGGTCAGTAATTTCTTCTGGCGCAAGCTTGCCTTTTTCCACTTCACGTGCGATGGTTCTCACGGCTTCCGTGATTTCCCATTTAGAAGAATAACTTAGTGCCAATGTCAGGCACATACCAGTATTTTGTGAGGTACGTTCGATACATTGCTTCAATCTTACCAATACATTCTCTGGTAGTTTGTCCGTGTCACCAATAATTCGGAAACTGATATTGTTTTTCATAAACGTTTCTTCCTCGATGGAGTCCATGAGTAGACTCATCAAGGCAGCTACCTCATCTACGGGGCGGTTCCAGTTCTCTGTTGAAAAGGTATAAAGAGTCAGATATTTTACTCCCAGGCGTGCGGCTTCCTCTGCAATGACATGTACGGTTTCAGCGCCAGCCTGATGTCCGAATGTACGAGCCTGTCCCCGTTGTTTGGCCCATCGTCCATTCCCATCCATAATGATGGCAATGTGTGCAGGTATCCGGTTTTTATCTATTTGGTCTTTATATGACATAACTTTCTATTTTCAAAGTTTATTATTCCCAGGTTTTAGCAGTGAATCCCAGTCGGTTGATTCGTCCGCGATTGATATTGCCGTTTTCCCATACGATCCAAATAAAGTTTCCTTTGTGGATTCCATCTTCCTGCTTTGGGTTTACTGTACATGAATAGTTACCGTGGTGTGTGGTATAAAGGCTTCCAAAGTCGGATGGAAATACCATGCACTCAGAAACGGGTCTCCAACAAAGTCCATTGTCCGTAGAACAATAGAATTGGCTGAAGGGTTGTATATGCAATTGGGCACATGCGCCTCCAAAAGCATATAGTTTTCCATCATAGTAAATCATTGTCACGTTTTCCAAATTGGGGAGCGGCAGGTTTTGTTTTCTTGTTTCCCATTTCCCTTCGTTTGACATGTAGGCAAATACAAGTGCGGTTGTATCGCTTGCTGCTGTACCTTGATTGTAGCAGAGGGCTATGGTATGGCTAATTTGAGAATTGTAAGTTGTCGTTGTTGTATTAGAGAAATAAGGCTTGCCTGCGGGAAACTCAAGGGGACTTGCATCCGCAGTCCAGTTGCCATTGAATTTGCCACTTACTCCATTCCTTACGGCATAGAGTTCCTCTTTCAGGTCGTTTCCACCTATCAGTAAATCAAAAGATTCCGAGTCTTGTACTGTTATCTCATGATTGTTCGTATCAAGTTTATAAAGTCTCTTTTCACCATTTTCAGTAGCCAGGAAATAGATGTTTCCTTGCCAAGTTGTAGCCGAATAAGTGTCGATGTCAGGTACTGCGGTATGTTCAACTGGTGTCCATGAAGTCGGATTGTCATTGGATACTGTGGTATATTCAATGTGTGAGCCCTTATCGTTCTTTCCAAAGACGTATACTTTTCCATTGGCATACACAGCTTTCTGTGTGTGCAGGTTGCCTGCACTAAATGCGTTGTCAAACTTCATCCAAGAAATTGTATCCGGTTCTTGCTGGTGCACATTGACCTTTACTTTATATGCTTTTCCAACTGCTCCACTATAGGCATAGACTTTGAATTCAACGGGAGTTTCTATGCATTCCGAGAAATCGATGGAGTCCGTAGAAGTCCAGATTGTGTCTTTATCTGTGCCTTTCGGTCTGTAGACCAATATTCCTGCATCATAGGTGATGCTGGTAATTACCTTATCAATATGAGTTCCATAGGGGAGAGAGTCTTTGTTTTCGATTTCTCTTGTTATTTGATTAATGGTAAACGGATATTTCGAACAGTTGAGTGTATCGGTATATGCGCTATCTTTCCCCTCTTTGTCTTTTCCTACCCGGTCAATGTGTAAGGTTCCGAGCGAGAAACCTGTAATACTGGTTTCTGAAGTGTAAGTCATTTGTTCTACATCACTGTTCAAACACGATGTCATTATAGATGTTGCGGCAAAGAATACCACAATCAATGGCAAAAACTTTATTTTCATCTGCAAATGAGTTCTTTTAATTACAAGTTGCAAAAGTAGAAAGTTTTTCTTCGTTTCCTCTCTTTTAGGGGAAGTTTTATATAAAATTATATTGTTATACGCTCTTTATCAAGCTCTGTTTCATAATGTCCTGTTTTGTTAAATGTATGAAGAGGTGTTTGAGGGTGGGGAAGAGAGAAGCCTAAAAGAGTGTCAGATAAAATAATTTTAAGTTGTAAGTCGATATTGTCCAATATAAAACTATTTTATACAATTTATTTCGTCTAGGAACGGATAATTTTGTAATTCAAATTAAAAAAGAAAATATTATGTATAGCCTACTAAATTCTAGTCAATGGAAAGCATGTCTTCTCTTAGTTTGTTTGTTGCTGGGCGGTGTATCTGGAAAGGCAAGTGAGGTGTTGCATTCTCCCAATGGGAAGATTGCAGTGAGCAGTGATAATGCGTGGAAAGATTTTAAGGTGTCTTATCAGAGCGGAAATCAGATGATTACAGTAGTCCATATTAATAATGTGGGGCTTCAACTTTTGCATAAGGAAGGAGATTTTACGTATACGGCTTCTTCTTCGATTGTTCCGATAGAGGAGGATTACATGATGGTGACAGGTAAACGTCGGCATTGTACAAACCGTGGGAACCAGCAGGTATTTCATTTCAAGAATACCGGGGATGTACATCTCGATTTGGAGTTTCGGGTATACGATGACGGCATTGCCTTTCGTTATGTACTTCCTGAAGTAAAGGATGAACTTTGTATTGCTGGAGAAAAGACCACTTTTCAGTTTCCGGGGGGGATAACTCGTTGGACCCAGAAGTTGAGCCAGTCGTATGAGGATTTCTATTTGAAGAATAAAGGTCGTGTAGCAGATTACTCCAAGAATCAATGGGGGTTCCCAGCTTTGTTTGAAGTCTCTGATTCTATTTTTACACTTGTGTCTGAGGCTAATATCATGAGAGGAAACTGCGGTTCCTGGCTGAACAATGCCTCCAGCGAGTCTGCCTATCAGGTGGAAATGGCCCAACCGGCAAAGGTTTCTGGCAAATGGTGTTCTCCCTGGCGTGTGGCCATCATCGGTTCCTTGGCCAATGTGGTGGAATCCACTTTGATTACGGATGTCAGTGAGCCTTGCCGCCTGACGGATGTGTCTTGGATTAAACCGGGAGTCGTTTCCTGGATTTACTGGGCTTACAACCATGGCTCGAATGATTACCAGATTGTGAAAAAATACATTGATTTTGCGGCTGATTTCCATCTTCCATACGTTCTGATTGATGCGGAGTGGGATGGAATGGCAAACGGAGGCAATGTGGACGATGCCTTGCGTTATGCGAAAGAGAAACACGTTTCCCCTTTGTTGTGGTATAATTCTTCCACTGCCTGGTGCCTGTACGGTCCTTTATATCGGTTGAACAAGCCGGAAACACGTCAGAAGGAATTTGCCTGGCTGGAATCGGTGGGGGTGAAAGGAATAAAAGTCGACTTTTTCCATCCGGACAGTACTTCTGTGATGAATTATTTTATGGATATTTTGGAAGATGCAGCAAAGTATCATTTGATGGTCAACTTTCATGGGGCTACCATTCCCCGTGGTTGGCAACGTACATATCCTCACATGATGTCGGTGGAAGGCGTGTATGGAGCTGAATGGTACAATAATAAGGAAGTGCTGACAGATAGTGCGGCTTGGCACAACTGTACGCTGCCTTTTACCCGGAACGTAGTGGGGCCGATGGATTACACTCCCTGTACCTTTACCGATTCGCAGCATCCGCATATCACTTCCAACGGGCATGAACTGGCTTTGCTGGTAACTTTTGAGTCGGCTCTTCAACATCTGGCCGACCGTCCGGAAGGATATCATGCCCAACCGGCTGAGGTACGTTCGTTCATTTCTTCTCTGCCCACTGTCTGGGAAGACACGAAATTGCTTGACGGCTATCCTTCCCACCATGTGGTCATGGCTCGGAAAAACGGCAATTGCTGGTATATTGGTGGATTGAACGGAACCAACGAATCCATGCCGCTTGCGGTAGATTTAAGTTTCATCCCCGAAAATATCAAAGGAGTCACCTTATATGCCGACGGTCAGAAGAGCAATCAGTTTGCTATACGCAAACTCTCGGGTACGGGAAAAAACGTGCAGGTAGATTGTCTTCCGCGAGGCGGGTTTGTGATGAAAGTGGAGGTAGAACCTTAATAAATTGTGTATAAGTATAGGTTTCAGTATAGCCGACGGTATTCCTGAGGAGTTACGCCGGTTATTTTTTTGAACAGGCGGTTGAAATAAGAGTAATCCTCAAAGGCCAGTCGGAAGGCAATTTCTTTGACTGCCAGCTCTTCTGTTATCAGGAGCAACTGTGCTTTTTCTATTTTCTTTTGGTTGATGTATTGTAGGGGAGTGGTTCCCATTCCTTTTTTAAAGAGTCGGATAAAATGGTCCTTGGACAGGCAGGCAATTTCGGCAAGCTTCTCCAGTTCAATTGTTTCGGTGATATGCTTGTGAATGTAACGTACGGCTTTCACAATCCGGTTATCTTCCATTTCGGCTTTGGATTGGGCATGTTTTAGAAAATGTGACAATAGTTGTAATACAATACCTCTCGATTCTACTTTGTCACAGAATGCTCTTTGTCGGTTCTTGAGTAAGTTGCGCATGAGTGTCGGATTGTTGTCGTATGTAGTAGGATCAGATTTCGGGAGCATCATGTGCGGGTTGATTTCACATAGGCGTTGAAAAAGTGCCAGGTCAAGTGGTCCTGCTTCTATCTCTACTGGAAACTTCCAGTGTTCCAGCCAGTCATCTTCTGAATAATGGTCTTCGTAAATATGCAGATAATAGTGCACGAAATGTGAATTGCAGATATTAGTGTGCACCGTAAAGGCTGGTACGAAATACATGTGATTGGGGTGTAAGGTGTGTATCCCGTCGGGAAGTTCGATTTGGGCTGTACCTTCCGTGACATAATATAATCGTGTAAACGGACTATTGACATTTTTCCAATTCCAGTCGGCATTGTGAACGGCCAACCCAACATTCAAAACGAGCGGATGCATTTGTTCTACTTGAAGGTTCATAAGCAAAAGGTTTTTCGCGATAAAATTACTTGATTATTTTTTCTTTTCCACATGCTTTCTCCAATAATCGATGTTAGTCGGTGAAAATCGATGTCGTGATATTAGATTATGTGATATCTGCATAGGATATCGATATTAGCCTATAAACGCACAGTTTAATCCTATTTCTCTCCCGAAGTTCTCCGTACATTTGTTGTCGTAAAAACACAACTTCAATCGTACTTATGAAAACAAAACTCATATTGGCTTCTTTATTTTTATCTGTCAGCGGACTGGCTGCTCAAACCTATCAGGTGCCGGTTTCGGAGAAAGACGAACCGATGATGAAAGGCAAATTCGAACCTACTTGGGCTTCGCTTGAAAGCAACTATCAGGTACCGGAATGGTTCCGGAACGTGAAGTTTGGCATTTGGGCGCACTGGGGTCCCCAATGTGTGGAAGGTTCCGGCGACTGGATGGCCCGCTCCATGTATATTGAAGGCTCGAATGAATATAAGTTCCATGTGGAACACTATGGCCATCCGTCGGAGGTGGGTTTCAAGGACATCATTCCGTTGTGGAAGGCCGAGAAATGGGACCCCGACAAGCTGGTGGCCTTTTATAAGAAAATCGGTGCTCAGTATTTCTTTGCCTTGGGCAATCACCATGACAACATGGACTTGTGGGACAGCAAGTACCAGCCTTGGAACTCGGTAAACATGGGACCGAAAAAAGACATTCTGGCCGGATGGGAGAAAGCTGCCCGGAAATACGGGTTGTATTTCGGCATCAGTTTCCATGCCGATCATGCGTGGAGCTGGTATGAACCCTCACAGCGTCATGATACGATTGGCCCGAAAAAAGGTATCCCTTACGATGGAAAGTTGACCAAGGCCGACGGAAAAGGCAAGTGGTGGGAAGGATACGACCCGCAGGATTTGTATGCGCAGAACCATCTGTTGAGTGAAAACAGTTGGGATAATGGAATGATTCACCGTCAGTGGGCGTGGGGAAACGGAGTGTGCATTCCTACCCCGGAATATTGCACAAACTTCTATAACCGTACGGTAGACGCCATCAACCGTTACAATCCGGATTTGATTTATTTTGATGTGACGGTGGCTCCTTTCTATCCCATCAGTGATGCGGGACTGAAGATTGCCGCACATTTCTATAACCATAACATGGCAACACATCAGGGAAAACTGGAAGCGGTGATGTTCGGGAAGATTCTGGACGAGAACCAGCGGAAGGCATTGGTATGGGATGTGGAACGTGGGGCACCCAATCAGATTATCGATCAGCCTTGGCAGTCATGCTCCTGTATCGGCGGGTGGCATTACAATACGTCCATCTATGAGAAGAATGAATACAAGTCGGCTGCCTATGTGGCCAAACTGTTGATTGACATCGTGAGCAAGAACGGCAATCTGTTGTTGAGCGTACCGTTGCGGGCCGATGGCACTTTCGATGAGAAGGAAGAGAAAATCTTGAAGGAGTTTGGTGAATGGATGAACATCAACAAGGAAGCCATTTACGATACGCGTCCGTGGAAGGTATTTGGCGAAGGCCCGATTGCGGAAGAAGATATTCCCTTGAATGCGCAAGGCTTCAATGAAGGTTCCTATAGTCAGGCGGGAGCCAAGGAAATCCGGTTTACTCAGACGCCGAAGGCTTTGTACGCCACCGTACTGGCCTGGCCGGAAGATGGCAAAGTGACTGTCAAGTCGCTGGCCGCTGGCAGCAAGCTTTATGAGGGAGATATTCAGCGGGTAGAATTATTGGGATACGGAAAGATAGACTTTACGCGTACGGCCGAGGGTTTGCAGGTGTTGCTTCCGGCTCAGCCGTTGAACCAGATTGCCCCCGTACTGAAGATTATCAAATGATTAATGTAAAAATGAAATGGGGAAAGTAGAAGGATATCGAGTAAAAGAATATGGAATGCCTGTCAAACGTTACTGCCAGACACTGGATTTGAAGAATAATCCTGAACTGATCGCGGAATACCGGAAAATACATAGTCGTGAAGAAGCTTGGCCGGAGATTCGGGAAGGCATCCGATCGGTCGGGATTTTGGAGATGGAGATTTACATCATCGGCAGTCGCCTGTTCATGATTGTGGAAACACCGCTAGATTTTGACTGGGATACCGCGATGAAACGTCTGGCCCAGTTGCCCCGTCAGGCTGAATGGGAAGACCACGTGGCCCGTTTTCAGGAATGTGTGCCGGGCAGCAGTTCGGCCGAAAAATGGCGGTTAATGGAACGAATGTTTTATTTGTATGAATCTTAAATAAAATAACTATGCAATACCATGAAATTGGAAAAACGGGGATGAAAGTTTCTTCCCTTAGTTTCGGAGCTTCTTCATTGGGAGGAGTGTTCCATGACATTAAAGAAAAAGAAGCCTTGGAGGCAGTGTTTACAGCAATCGATTTGGGGATGAATTTTATTGACGTATCCCCTTATTACGGACATTACAAGGCGGAGACCGTGTTGGGAAAGGCGTTGAAGGATATTCCTCGCGACAAGTATTACCTTTCCACGAAGGTGGGACGTTACGGAAAAGATGGGGTGAACACGTGGGATTATTCCGGCAAACGGGCCACGGAGAGTGTGTACGAAAGTATGGAACGCCTCCACATTGATTACATCGATTTGATTAACGTGCATGATATCGAGTTCGCCGATTTGAACCAGGTGGTGAATGAAACTCTGCCAGCCTTGGTGGAATTGAGAGAAAAAGGGGTGGTAGGTCATGTGGGTATCACCGATCTGCAGTTGGAGAACCTGAAATGGGTGATAGACCATTCTCCGGCTGGTACGGTGGAATCGGTGCTGAACTTCTGCCATCACTGCTTGTGCGACGACAAGCTGTTGGATTTCCTGGATTATTTTGAATCGAAAGGTATCGGTGTCATCAATGCTTCTCCGTTGTCTATGGGACTGTTGACGGAGAGAGGTGTTCCGGCCTGGCATCCGGCACCTCAGCCGCTGGTAGAAGCTTGCCGGAAAGCGATGGAACATTGCAAAGCTAAAAATTATCCGATTGAGAAGCTGGCCATGCAGTATGCGGTCAGCAATCCGCGGATTGCCACTACGTTGTTCAGTACGGCCAATCCGCAGAATGTGAAGAAGAATGTAGCGTATATCGAGGAGCCGATGGATGAGGAATTGGTACGTGAAGTGCGGGAAATCATCGGCGACCAGTTCCGCGTGAGCTGGGCTAACTCATAAAGGAGGAGTTGTATATGGGGTTGATTATAGATGCACATTCTCACTTGTGGTTGAAGCAGGATACGGTGGTCGATGGACTGCCTATCCGTACCCTGGAGAATGGGCGGTCATTGTTTATGGGGGAGGTGCGTCAGATGCTTCCCCCGTTTATGACCGACGGAGTGAATAGTGCCGAGGTATTCCTGTCGAACATGAATTATGCGCAGGTGGCTGCGGCAGTGGTGACACAGGAGTTTATCGACGGTTTTCAGAATGACTATTTGGCGGAGGTGGCTGCCCGTTATCCCGACCGTTTCTTTGTGTGCGGTATGTGCGAGTTTCGCAAGCCGGGGTATTTGGAGCAGGCACGTCAGCTCATTGCTCGCGGGTTTCGGGGCATTAAGATACCGGCCCAGCGCCTGTTGCTCAAAGAAGGCCGTGTGTGGCTGAACTGTGAGGAAATGATGCAAATGTTCCATCTGATGGAACAACACGGCGTCTTGCTGTCCATTGATATGGCCGACGGGGCTACGCAGGTGGGTGAGTTGGAAGAGGTGACTCAGGAATGTCCTGACCTGAAAGTGGCCATTGGCCATTTCGGGATGGTGACCACTCCCGGTTGGACAGAGCAAATCAAGCTGGCACGCCACCCGAATGTGCGTATCGAATCAGGCGGCATTACCTGGCTGTTCAACGATGAGTTTTACCCGTTCAAGGGGGCTATAAGGGCCATTCGGGAGGCTGCCGATTTGGTCGGCTTCGAAAAACTGATGTGGGGCTCGGACTATCCGCGTACGATTACGGCCATCACGTATCGGATGTCGTACGATTTCGTGAGCAAGTCGCAGGAGCTCTCAGACGAGGAAAAATCCTTGTTCCTTGGAGGAAACGCCCGTCGTTTTTACGGCTTCCATGATTTGCCGGAGCTTCCTTATATCAAGAATATGTCGGAATAAGCGAAAAAGCAGGATACGATGAAAAACAAGAGTTATACACTTCCGCTGGCACTGGTGTTCAGTCTGTTCTTTTTGTGGGCCATTAGCAGCAATTTGTTGCCTACCATGATCCGGCAGCTGATGAAAACCTGTGAGCTGAATACCTTTGAAGCCTCTTTTACGGAAACGGCCTATTGGCTGGCGTATTTTATTTTCCCGATTCCGATAGCCATGTTCATGAAGCGTTACAGCTACAAGGCCGGTATTGTGTTCGGGCTGTTTTTAGCAGCTGTGGGGGGATTGTTGTTCTTTCCGGCAGCCATCTTGAAAGAATATTGGGCGTATCTGTGCATCTTCTTTATTATTGCCACCGGAATGTGTTTTCTGGAGACGGCGGCCAATCCGTATGTCACGGCTTTGGGTGAGGCGGCCACTGCTCCCCGGCGCTTGAATCTGGCGCAGTCGTTCAACGGGCTGGGTGCCTTCATTTCGGCCATGTTCTTGAGCAAGCTGGTGTTGAGCGGTACTCATTATACGCGTGAAACGTTGCCTGCGGATTATCCGGGCGGATGGGATGCCTATATCCAGTTGGAAACGGATGCCATGAAATCTCCTTATCTGGCACTGGCCGTATTGTTGCTGCTCATTGCCGTAGTTTTCCTTTTTGCCAAGCTGCCGAAGATTGGTGATGAAGGACACCGGGAGGCCACTAGGGAGAAACTGATTGACTTCGGGGTATGGAAGCGGTCGCATCTGCGCTGGGGAGTAATTGCCCAATTCTTCTATAACGGCGGGCAGACAGCCATCAACAGCTTGTTCTTGGTGTACTGCTGTACGTATGCAGGCATCTCGGAAACCGTGGCTACCACGTATTTCGGATTGTATATGCTGGCCTTTCTGCTCGGACGATGGATTGGTACCGGACTGATGATTCGTTTCCGTCCGCAGGACATGTTGCTGGTGTATGCACTGGTGAACGTGGTGCTGTGTCTGGTAGTGGCCGTGTGTGGCGGGCGGACCGGGCTGTATGCCATGCTGGGCATCTCCTTCTTTATGTCCATCATGTATCCCACACAGTTTTCACTGGCATTGAAAGGGTTGGGCGACCAAACCAAGAGTGGGGCCGCTTTCCTGGTGATGGCCATTGTGGGAAATGCCTGTCTGCCTCAGTTCACGGCCTATCTGATGCATGTCAATGCGCAGATGTATCATGTGGCTTATCTTGTTCCGATGGTTTGTTTCCTGTTCTGTGCCTATTATGGCTGGAAGGGATACAAGGTGTTGGATTAAAATAGAAACGTAGAATTAAAAATAAAAAGAAAATGAAAGCTGTTCAAATTGCAGCTCCCCAGCAAATGGCAGTCGTGGAGATTGAAAAGCCTGAACTGCATGAAGGGGAGATATTGGTAAAAATTGAGTATGTAGGTTTTTGTGGTTCTGACTTGAATACATATCTTGGCCGGAACCCGATGGTGAAAATGCCGGTCATTCCGGGACATGAAGTCGGTGCCGTGATAGAAGCCGTAGGGGCAGGAGTACCCGACAGTTTCAAGAAGGGCATGAGTGTGACGCTGAACCCTTATACGAATTGCGGCAAGTGTGCTTCGTGCCGGAACGGACGGGTGAACGCTTGTGAACACAATGAAACCCTCGGTGTGCAGCGTCAAGGGGTAATGTGTGAATATGCCGTACTGCCCTGGAACAAGGTGATTCCGGCAGAGGGTATTTCTGCCCGCGACTGTGCCCTGATTGAGCCGATGAGTGTGGGCTTCCATGCCGTGTCACGTGGACAGGTGGTCGACAACGAACTGGTGATGGTCATTGGTTGCGGAATGGTCGGTATGGGAGCCATCGTACGTGCGGCCTTGCGCGGTGCCACGGTGATTGCCGTCGACCTGGATGACGAGAAATTGGCATTGGCCCGTAAGGTGGGTGCTTCGTATGTGATTAATTCACGGACAGAGAACGTGCATGAACGGGTGCAGGAGTATTCTGGTGGAATGGGTGCCGATGTGGTAATCGAAGCGGTAGGAAGTCCGGCTACTTATGTAATGGCAGTTGATGAAGTCGGCTTTACAGGTCGGGTTGTTTGCATTGGTTATGCCAAGAGTGGAGTGGAATTCCAGACGAAGTTTTTCGTACAGAAGGAACTGGACATTCGGGGCTCCCGAAATGCACTTCCAGCCGATTTCCGTGCCGTGATACACTATATGCAGGCAGGAAATTGTCCGGTTGAGAAACTTATCTCAAAAATTGTTCCGCCGGAAGAGGCTGCAGATGCCATGGCAGGTTGGGCAGCCAATCCGGGTAAAGTATTCCGTATTTTGGTTAAGTTTGCCTGACAATCGATTTGATTTTTTTCTATAACCCACTGAGCTGTCGTTCTTTGGGCTCTTTTTAAGTATCCCCTGGCTTTGAGAAAGTGAGGGGATACTTTTATTGGAATATTTAAGAACAAAAATGAGGTAAAATTAGTAATGGAAGAATGAATGATAGGTTACTGGTTCATAGTCTTTATTTAAAACTGTGAACTGCCCGTGATTCGTGAGGGGGCTATTGGGGTTGTCCGGGTCAAATGTAAATGCGGACCATGTCGGTAGAGTGATGTCCCCCTCCAATAAAGTTTTAGCGTATGGGGTCATCACAGGGAAGTGTATAAATTTTATGCGGAGCCTTTCCTTTAGTAGACAAAATCTTGTTTTTCACCCAGTTGCTTAAGTCTTTCCATGCTTTTGATTTTTGTAGTCCGCTCAGGTTGCCATATTCCGTACGTGTAATGAACGGATGTTGTTTCAGATAATCTTTCAAGAGGTTGAGGCGTTCTGCTTCTGTATAGCGTGTGGAACTCTGCTTAAATTTCCATGCGGCCTTGGCCCGTGTCAGTTGTTGTCCTCTGCATCTTTGATTGAAGCTTTTGGCTGTACGGAACCGGACTTTGTCAAAACGGATGTTCTGTGCGTGTATTTCTCCTTCATCCATTATTTCTTTTTCGGCTTTCAGGTTGGCTACAGCGTATGCCATGTGGCCTATTTCCACACATTCCCCTTTGGAAATGTAATAAGCAGTCCATCTTTCTATTTCTTCCATGACTCCGATGACAGTTCCTTCCTTGAAGCCGGAAGAGCGGGCTATTTGTCTGATGATTTCACTGAAGGGTACAGCCCCTCTGGTTACGAGCTTCGGGTAAAGTTTCGGGTTTTGTGCATCACTTCTTGTACCGGGTACGGGGAGAAAATCGTATTGCGCTTCCATATTTTTTAGATGATTTATAGTTAATATTTATGTTTCTGCTCTCGAAAACATAGGTTTCGTATGGTGAGAACATAGGTTTCTGGTTGTGAAAACATACGGCTCACATGAACGAAATCTATTATGTTACAAGGCAAATATAGAAAAAGGCTTCGGCGCTTTGTAGATATTTGAAGAGATATGAATATTTAAGAGGTTATTATGAGTAAAAATTCCTCTTGTTTATATTTATTTGTTTAAAGGTTTATGGCTGATAAAATAAAATAGATAAAAATATGTCATTTTATAGTTTTTGTGTACTTTTGCAGTCGGATTTATTAGAGAGTAAATAGGTTTTATGAATATATATTCATTTTATATGATTATAGGTATTAGCAATCAGGATTGGGTATTTCGTAATGTAAAGTCACGTGATTCTTTCTAAAAAAGAGTAGATAGAAAGATTACTTGTTCTTGGTTTTGTCTTTCTGATTTAGGTTTAAGCACATTCACAAGTGGTGAATGGAAGATTATTTTGTCCGGTTTCGTGGCGTGACGAAGCGGGATAGGTTAATATGTGGTCGAAATTTTTTTATTTAATCATTAATTTATATAACAGGCAAAAGATGAAAAGATTTAGTCTTTGGTTACTCTTTTTTGCTTTGTTGGGTATTCAATCGGCCTTGGCCCAGTCGTATAGGGTGAAGGGTAATGTCGTGTCGAAAACCGACAATGAACCGTTGATTGGAGTATCTATTCTGCAAAAAGGAACTACTAATGGTGTGGTTACTGACATTGACGGTAACTATGAGCTGCAGATTCAGGGTGGCGAAGCTACTTTGGTCTTCTCTTATATTGGTATGCAAACGCAGGAACTGAAGGTGAATGCCAAGACAGGCATACTGAATGTGGTTATGACAGACGATTCACAGATGATGGACGACGTGGTGGTTGTGGCATACGGTGTTCGTAAAAAGGGAACCATTGCGGGTTCTGTGTCTACCGTGAAGAGCGAAAAGTTGGAAAATGTTCCTACAGCCAGTTTCGATCAGGCATTACAGGGACAGACCCCAGGTTTGACTGTCATTGCAGCTTCCGGTGAACCTAGCCGGGCAGCAACTTTCCAGATTCGTGGTACAAACTCTATTAATTCAGGAACGACTCCGCTTTTTATCCTGGATGGGGTACCTATCGAATCTTCCAGCTTCAATGCTTTGAATCCTAGTGATATAGAGAGTATTTCTGTGTTGAAGGACGCTTCTTCCACTTCTATTTATGGAGCACGTGCAGCCAACGGTGTGGTAGTGATTACGACGAAGCGCGGGCGTGATATAGGTAATGCAAAAGTTACTTTCCGTGGACAGTGGGGATTCTCTCAGTTGGCTGGAAACAATTGGAACCTGATGAATACCGCAGAGCGTATTCAGTATGAAAAGGAAATCGGATTGGATCTTGGAGATGACTTTTATAATAAGGTAAAGGATATTGATGTAAACTGGATGGATGAGGTGTTTAATAACAATGCCCCTTCACAGAGTTACGAGCTGTCTGTCAATGGAGCCACAGAGAAAACCAATTATTATGTATCAGGGGGCTTCTTTGATCAGGATGGTATTACAATTGGCTCCTCATTCAGCCGTTATAACCTTCGTGCCAACGTGGAAAACCGGGCAAAGGACTGGCTGAAACTGGGTACCAACACGTTGCTGGCCTATGAAGAGATGGAACAGGCGGAGGACGGAGAATATACTTTGTATGCGCCGATTTCGGCTTCTCATTTCATGCTTCCTTATTGGAATCCGTATAATGCGGATGGAACATTGGCTTCACAGAATGAGGGTGAATGGACTGGGACAGGACAGAATCCGATTGAATGGATGGAAAATAATCCGGTGAAACATAAGGTCTACAAAGTTATTTCTTCTCTTTATGCGGAAATTACTCCGATTGAAGGGCTGACCATTCGTTCACAGTTTGGTGCGGATTATTCACACTCCACTACTTTCATGCAGTCGTTCCCGAGTTATATTTTGAATAATAACTCAGGTTCTGCAGGTAGAGCCTCTACCGATGGATTGACATTGACCATTACGAATACGGCCAACTATCATTTCAACCGAGACAACAAGCATGATTTTAATTTTATGATTGGACAGGAAGGAGTAAATTATCATTATGAAACTTTCCAGGTGGTAGCCGACGGTCAGACCAACGATGCCTTGACCAATCTTTCTGCTGGTTCATACGCTACGACATGGATGGATTCGACCACTGATTATGGCTTCCTTTCTTTCTTTGGAAGAGCTGAATACAATTATGACAGCAAGTATTATGCTGATTTCTCTATTCGTGCAGACGCTTCTTCCCGTTTTGGTAAGGATAACCGTTGGGCAGGATTCTGGTCTGTCGGACTGATGTGGGATTTCAAGAAGGAAGATTTCTTTAAGAAATATGACTGGCTGACGAACGGGCAGTTGACTTTTAGTACGGGTACCTCCGGTAACTCTTCTATTTCCAACTATGAACATCTGGCTTTGGTGACAGGAGATTCCAATTATATGGGTGAGACCGGTCTTACTCCTTCACAGCGTGGAAATGAGAATCTGACATGGGAAAAACTGTGGACAACCAACATCGGACTTCGCTTAGGATTCTTCAATCGTGTGAACTTTACGGCAGAATTCTATAACAAGCTTACTACCGACATGCTGATGCAGGTACCTGTAAGCTATGCCGACGGAGGTTATGGCTCTTATTGGGACAACGTGGGTGCAATGGTGAACCGTGGTATTGAACTGTCGGTAGATGCCGACCTTATCCATACCAAGAATTTCACATGGAACGTGTTTGCCAATGCTTCGTTCAACAAAAATAAACTGACGGAACTTTATAATGGTATAGACCAGTATGTAGACAGTAATGTCAACATGTATGCGGTGGGACACGATGTGTCGAATTTCTATATGGTACGTTATGCAGGTGTCAATCCGGCCAATGGAGATGCATTGTGGTATACAAAGGATGGAGAAATCACAAATGTCTTCAGTGAAGAAAACCGTGTGCTGATTGAAGGCAAGAGTTTTGTGGCTCCTTGGCAGGGAGGTTTTGGAACCAATCTTTCGTGGAAGGGGATTACTCTTTCTGCTCAGTTCAGCTGGATGGCCGACCGTTGGGTATACAACAACGACCGTCTGATGGATGAAAGTAACGGACTTTATACTTCCTATAATCAGTCCAGACGCTTGCTGTATAATCGCTGGAAGGAACCAGGTGACGTGACAGATATTCCAAGACATGGAGTGACTCCGCAGTTTGATACCCATTATCTTGAAAATGCGTCTTTCTTGCGTCTGAAGAATCTGATGATTGCCTATAATTTCCCTAACAGCTTGTTGGGAAAAACACGCTTCTTTGATGCAGCCCGGATTTTTGTTCAAGGACAGAACCTGCTGACATTTACGAAGTTTACCGGTCTTGACCCTGAGGTCAGCTCAAATATATACCGGGCACAATACCCTATGACACGTCAGTTTACCTTGGGTGTGGAGTTGAACTTTTAAAAAAAGATGAAGACAATGAGAAATATTAGAATATATTTATTAGGTGTTGCGACAGCACTGCTTTCAACCTCCTGCTTGGATAAGGAACCAACTCATGCCATCCTTGCCGACCATGCGATTACTACCGTGGAAGAAGCAAATCAGGCGGTAGTAGGTATCTATGCAGACTACAAGAGCCAGTATCTTTATAGTGGAAACCTGACACTGTTGCCTGATATCCAGGCCGACCTAGTGTATGCCGTGAACGGATATTCAAATACGTACGGAGATATATGGCGTTGGAACATCAATCCGACCAACTCGGATATAGAAGCGGTGTATGGTACGCTTTATAAAGTGATTGGTGACTGCAATTTCTTCTTTGAGCAAATCGCAAAATGGGAAAATACCTTGGTGGATGACGATGCGTATGACCGTTTGCAGGGATTTAAAGGAGAAGTCTATTTTGCTCGTGCGTTAGCCTATTCTGAACTGATAAAATGTTTCTGCAAGGCATACGATCCGGCTACCGCAAAGGATGAACTAGGTGTGGTACTTGTTTCAAGCTACTCCAATCCGGGAGAGATGAAGCGTGCTTCTTTATACGATTCCTATCAGTTTGTGCTGAACGATCTGGCAAAGGCTGCAGAAGCTCTTGATTCGGACCAGGATGAAGATGCGGCTAACCTTTGCGATACGCCTTACTTTACTTATTATACGGTACAAGCGCTGTATGCACGTGTATATTTGTATATGCAGGATTGGGACAATGCCATTGAAGCGGCTTCCAAGGTGATAGACAGCAATAAGTTCTTGCTCTCGGATGCAAATACCGTTTATACCGGGAACTATTCTTATTACGACTACATGTGGCAATATGATCAGGCTACAGAAATTATCTGGAAAGTAGGATTCACCAATACTTCTTATGGCGGTAAGCTTGGACAAGTGTTCTTGAATTATGACTTTTCAACTTATCGTCCGGATTATGTACCGGGAAGTGCGGCACTGGCTTTGTATCAGACAGGAGATTTGCGTTACAACGCGTTCTTCGGCACCACCACTACCGGATATAGTCATGGATTGACTTGGCCGTTGCTTATCAAGTATCACGGTAACCAGGATTTCATCAACAACTACAATATTCTTCATGTGAGCATGCCGAAAGTGTTCCGCTTGTCTGAACAGTATCTGATACGTGCCGAGGCTTACTGCCGTAAGAAACAGTTTGACAAGGCGATGACGGATGTACAAACTTTGCGTAAGGCCCGTATTTCATCGGAAGGTTCTTCTTCCTTGAATCTGACAGAAGACAACTGGCTGGAGAATATCAGCAACGAACGAGTTCGCGAATTGTATATGGAAGGATTCCGTCTGAACGACTTGAAGCGTTGGGGTAAAGGTTTTACACGTACACCTCAGACACAGAGTGTGAGCGACGGAAGCAGCTTGAAGATAGATGCGAACAATCCGCTGTTTGTATGGCCTATTCCACAGCATGAATTGGATTTGCCGGGATCGGCAATTGAGCCTAATGAAAGTAACAAATAATCTATTAAACATTCGATAATAATCATGAAACGACTTTTGAAAAATTGGGGTATGCTTTTCTTTGCACTCTCTGTCATGGCAGGGTGTAGTGAGGAGAATGCGACCTATAGCGGTCCGGATTATGTGATGTTCTCTGATACGCTTCAGACCATAGCCGTACAGAGCGACGATACGTATTATGACATTCCGGTAACAGCGACTACAGCTTGCGATTATGATCGTACTTATTCTGTTGAAGTCGTAGACAAAGGAAGTAATGCCATTGAAGGGGTGCATTACGATCTTCAGTCAAACAACGTGACGATTAAAGCAGGAGAACGGACATCTTCCATCAAGATACGTGGACATTATAATAACTTTGAAGATACAGATTCCATTGGGGTCATGTTGCGACTGACTGCCGACAAAGATAAAATTTGGGATTTGTATGGACGCGATACAAAAGTAGTGTTGGTCAAGGTTTGCCCGTTTGATATCAATACCTTTGTCGGGTATGCTGTGCTTACTTCTACTTTCTTCACCGATTATATGCAGACTACAGAAATGCGGTTGTTGACTACGGAGAAGGACCCGGAAGTAGAAAACGGTATTATTCTGAAGAATTTCTTGTATGATGGGTATGACATTAAGGTTTCGTTTAATACCGACAATCCGTTGCAGCCTCTTCTGGAGATGGAGCCGCAAGTGGTTGGTTCTACAGTCGAAGCTTTTCAAGGAAGTTGGCACGGAGACGACAAACTACGTGTCATGAATACCACAGGTGCAATCTCTTATTATAATGTATGTCAGAACTTCTTCTTCCAATACATGACGTTCTATGTAAACGGAGTAGGTACCGTAGGAACTTATGCCAATGTGGTGGAATGGATTTCCAAAGAGGAATATGATTATCTGAAGAAACAAGGGTATTAATAATGTTAATCTACTTATTGGATATGAATGTGATAAAAAATATATCTATACTTAAGCGGTTCTGTCTGTTGGCTGCATTGATGTGTACAATGGCGGCCTGTTCCGATGAGGAAGAAGCCGTGGCACCGTCATTCCCTGAACAGGAGATTGTGGAGGCTGTTACTCCTGGAACTGCGCATACGCTTTCTTTTACTGCAAACCTGGACTGGAAGGTGACTTCTTCCGCTTTGTGGTGTAAGTTCTCCAATGGTCTGACTTCCATTTCCGGTGAAGCTGGAGAAGTGTCTTTACCGCTCACAATTTCAGATGAGGCGTGGTCGGTGAATGAACTGACGGTGGACATTACGTTGATAATGGGTAATGAGGAAAAAGTGATAGCCAGATACATCCGTACTGGAAAGGATTTAGCCGTGATGGATGTGGATGGAAATGCCTATAATGAGGAAAACAAACTTACGTTGTCGTATGTGAACAATGACGTCATTAATGGAACTTTTTCTGTGGTGACCAATTTTGCCTGGGAACTGAAAGATGCTCCGGAATGGCTGGCAATAGATTTACCTTTGAAAGTGAAAGCCAACCAGAAGTTTGATTTGTCGGTTCAGCTGAACAACGGTTATCTGACTGAAGTACAAGAAGGAGTACTAAGATTTTATGAACAGAACAGTGACCGCTATTATGATGTGCCGGTCTGCTATTCAGGAATGCCGGAAGGGGTTATCCGGGTAGATGGACTTGGTTCTGCCTGGAACTGGACGGTGTCATTGGATGGAAGTCAGTACTGGCAGGCAGCCTTGACAGAAGGAGATGAAGATGTAGAGAAAAAATTCTTCCCTCTGTCATTTAATGTACTCGCTCAAAACAATGAATATGTAATCCGTTGCTTGGGTGAAGAGAACGGCTGGATGAATATCGATGAGAACTTGTTCTATCAGTGTAAAGATGACCAGCATGGAAACCTGACATTGAGTGATTTCCAGGAAAATGGTGGGGCTAAGAGAAAAGGATATATTTTGGCCTTCCCTAAAAAAGATTATGATGAAATTTCTCATCAGGGAACCTGGCCGGATTGCAACACGTTATTGGATGCTGCAGGCAAGGATGTTTCTGAAGATGTCATCAAATATGTGATTATGTCTTTTGAACAAGAAGGTACACAGACTTCTTCTGTGGCTCCTGTCAAAGTCAATGTAAATGGAGAAGGAGACGTAGAAGCCACACAGGGCCTCGGAAATATCATGAATCCGGATGTGCTGGATGCTATCAGTCAGTTGTATTTTGCTGATGAAGCAAATAAGAATAATTACATCTTTAATTATTCAGTGCCTGCAGGAAGCTTCGTGACAATTACTCCTTATATAAAGAACTACTTTGGAGAAAATGCCGCTATAGGTTCATGTGAAGTCAGAACTTTCTCTAATCCTTATGAGTCTAATACATCTATAGAAGTAAATAAGGAAGGAGAGACCTATGAAGACAGCAATGTCTATTTCATGTGTGGAGATGAACCGTTGATTGTAATCTTCAAAGATGAAAACATGATGATTTGTAAAGTGCTGATATTAAATGTAGAATAAAATGCATGTTATGATGAAAAAATTACGAAATATAAGTTTTATCTGTATCAACCTGATACTCTTGTCGCTCTTGTGCTTTTCATCTGGATGTAAGGATGAGAATGACGAGTTGCCAGCCGGTAGCGGTTATGTACAGTTTAAGGTGTACAAAAGTGCATCTTATGCAAAAAATGTAGCTTCGCGTGCGAATGCCAATGTGCTTGATTCTCTTTATGAAGCAGCCAAAGTGAAAGTGGTGCTGAGAAGCAATGATTTTGAGTTTTCTCAGACAATGGCTTTGCATGCATACGATGCGGAGAGCGCGGAATATGGCATGCGCAGTGACAAGTTGGAATTACAGGAAGGCGAATATACGCTTGTAGGATTCTATTTGTATAACAGAGCTGAAAAGGAAATCTACGTGGGTTTGCCTGCCGAGAAGACTACGTTCTGTGTTACAAGCGGAGGACTGGTAGTGCAAGACTTGCTGGTAGATGCTATCAGCAGAGGTAGAGTCAAATTCCAGTTGGTAAAGAATATTCTTAGCCGAGGTGTGGATGATGCGGAAAAAGCCTATCCCTTCAGTAGTATTGACAAGGTAGATATCCGGGTAAAGAATGTTGATACCAAAATCGAACAGGAATTCAAATCATTGAAGGTTACGTATGAAGAAGATTTCGATGGCAGTGGAACCGGATATCGTACTTCTGTGGGTAAAATTGACTCTCTTGTCACGATTGAAGCGGGTACTTACCAGGTGATGTCGTATACGGCCTATAAGGGTAGTGACATTTTGCAGTATTTCAATGACGAGGTGTTGAAAGAATCTGTTTTTACGGTGACAGACAATTCGCAGACCAATGCGGATGTGCCGGTCACACTGATTGAATCGGCACCCAATATCAAGGACTATGTTGCCTTGAAAGCCATTTGGGAAAAGATGGGAGGTGAAAACTGGTATTACCGTGGACAAACTTACCCTGCAGGTGTAAACTGGAGTTTTGATGACAAGGATATTGATATGTGGGGCGATCAGCCGGGCGTTGTGCTTGATGCCAACGGCCGTGTAACCTCATTGTCTATCGGTGATTTTGGTGCAGTAGGTATGGTGCCTGCTGAAATTGGTCAGTTAAGCGAACTGAATACTCTGGCTTTGGGTACGCATAATGATCTGCTTGGTTTTGACAACAAAGACCCTCTGACCAGTTTGAAGGGGCAGTTGACTGCCAACGATTTGAAGGCGATACGTAATGATTATATGGATCATTTTGTAGCCCACGACATACGGGAGGATTTGTCTGATCCGTTGCAGTTGGGTATGGAAATCAAGGGAGTGTACAAACGTAAGAAAACTCGTAAAGGCATTACGACGAAAGATGTATCTTGGGGGGATTTGACCAATGGCATTACGGGCATTCATCCGGCCATCGGAAAATTGAAGAAACTGGAAGTTTTCTATGTAGCCAATGCACCTATCACAGCTTTGCCGGAAGCTACGGCAGGAAATGAGGAGGAAGAACCGGGTTTTGCCGGCTTGACAGCTCTTACCGACCTGGAAATCTATAATTGCCCGAAGATGAAGACTTTCCCTTCCGTGATAGCTCAGCTTCCGGAATTGGTTCAGTTGAATATGGCGATGAACAAGCAGTTGCCTTCTGACGAATTCAATAAGGGACTGAAAGAACTGGCTACAGGAAAATCAAAAGAGAAGATTCAGATTCTTTATTTGGGATACAACAATATTTCTGAGTTGCCGAAAGAAGTGTCCAACATGGTAAAATTGGGTAAGATTGACATTGTGAACAACAAGTTGAAGAAGGTTCCTGCCTTTGGTGCGAATGTAAACCTGGTGCAGGCTGCTTTTGATTACAATGAAATTGAGACCATTGAAAGTCGGAATGGCATTTTCTGTGGAATGGATGATGTGGAATCACTGTCATTCTCTCACAATAAGTTGACTCAATTGCCTGATATTTTCGATGTGAAATCCATCTATACCATGGCCTCTGTTGATTTTTCTTATAATGAAATCAACGATGCAGGTTTGGAAGGTTTTAGTGGAATCAATGCAGGTGAACTCTCTTTGGCTGGAAATAAACTTAAAAAATTCCCTAAGCAGTTGTTTCAGACAGGTTCTCCGCTTACTGTACTTAATTTGAGTGCCAATCAGATTTCTGAGTTCAATAAGGGAGACCTGACAGGTTCAAAGACTTATCTGTTGACTACGCTTGATTTGACTTACAATCGTTTGAGCAAACTTCCGAACGATTTCGACGGACATACCTTGCCTTATCTGTATGGATTGGATCTGAGTGGAAACCGTTTGACTGCTTTCCCTTGGGGGGCTGCCAACATTTCTTATCTGACCGTACTTTCATTGCGTAATCAGCGGGATGATGCGGGCAACAGAGTTTACGAAGAATGGCCGGAAGGTATCTACCAGCACATTGGTTTGAGAGCCTTGTTCTTGGGTGGAAATAATATTGGGAAAGTGCCTGATACGGAAACGATATCTTATTTGATTTATACTCTTGATGTGAGTGACAATCCGAATTTGATATTGGATGTTTCAGATGTTTGTGCGTATATAAAGGCCGGTATGTATACTCTAATTTATGATCCGACTCAAGATATCCGTGGTTGTGATGCCTTGGATCTGGAGTGATGAACAACTAGATAAAAAGAGCTAAAATGAAAAATAATATCAAATATTTTGTAACAGGATTATTTTCTGTACTCACTCTCTGTTTTTATTCATGTAAGGAGGATGACGAAATCGCATCTGAATTTTCATTGGATAAAGAGGAAATCGCCGTTGGTGAGAATGGCGGAATAGAGATTGTAAATGTAGGTGGAAATGTGAAATGGCAGACTACAACCGACGCTACATGGGTACGGGTAGTTCCTTCTAGTGGAGTAGGGGCTGCAAGTTGTGAGATTCAAGTAGATTCATCAGTCGTTGCCGATTTCAGAAATGCAGAGATTCAGTTTATGGCACAAGGGTTGGCTGCACCTAAAATCTTGAAGGTGGTGCAGGCAGGTTATGCCAAAGGTGTGTTTGTGGAGAATGCAGACCAGGAGATTGTCATTGAAAACTCAGCAGAATACGGAAAGCGTTATTATGATCTTCAGATGACGGCAAATACCAATTTTTCTGTGAGCGTAACCTCTGAAGGGAATTGGCTGAGATATAAGGATAAAGTTCCTGTCTATGATTATGGCGATCGTCCGCGTACATTTACTCAGCGGTTTGAATGGGATATCAATGTATCGGAAACAGAACGGACAGCACAGATTACGATAACTCCTGCAGAAGGAGAGCCTGTAGTGCTTCAGGTACGGCAGAAGTCGGCTCCGAAGATTACAGATGACCGTGCGGGAGACTCACTGGCACTGTTGTCTATCTACAAAAGCATGAATGGAATGCTGGGATGGAATGACGGAGAAAATATGATGTATTGGGATGGTGTGGAACTTTGGAAAGCAACCGACGGAGTAAGCAAGGATATGATCGGACGCGTGAAATCGGTTACATTCCGTTTGTTTGAGACATACGAATCATTGCCTTATCAGGTGAGATATTTGAAAACTGCCCGGTCTATTACCTTTACCGGTAATGCCAATACGTTTATCAAGAGTATCAAACTGGGACCGGAAATCTGTGAGTTAGCTCAGTATAATAATCTGAAAGAACTGACGATTAGTGCATACGGATTAACTGCATTGCCTGATAACTTTAAGGATTTAGGAAAGAACTTGGAGTTACTTGATTTGAGTAGCAACAACTTTGAAGATGGGCTGGAAGTCATCAACAAAGCGAACTTCCCGAAACTGAAGGTTTTGCGTCTGAATAAAATTAATCGTTATGATACCACAAAAGACTTGAGTCAGGTGGCAGATAATGATACTATCGGTTTCAGATGGTACACTGGTTTTGGAGAAGGTTTTGAATCACTCCCTGCCAAGACGAACCGTACTTTCTTCAAGAACCTGCTTCAATGGGATACTTTGGAAGAATTGTCATTGACCATGAGTCTGCTTCAAGGTGAACTGCCTTCTGACGAAGAAGTCAGAAATATTGTTGGAGCCGACAAGGTTTATACTTGGGACTATATTTCTCAGACATTTGGAGATACAATCAAGCTGGAAGATGCTAAAAAATACCTGCTGGCAAATGGGGGTGCTCCAATGGTATGGCCAAAAATGAAATCTCTGTCATTAAATCTGAGTTTCTTGACTGGAAAGCTGCCTAAATGGTTATTGTATCATCCGTATCTGGCATACTGGAATCCATATTCCATGATTTTCCAGCAAGAATTAAGTGCCATCAATTCCAATGGAGATAAGGTAGGATTTAGCAATGAACCGACCAGCCTTAGCAATTATTCCAATACGGGATACACAGAAGGCAGCTATTATGAGGTTTATCCAGGCAGGAAACCTGATTACGAGGATAGCGGTGCGACCGAATGAGAAAGGTTTTGTTTGATTTAACGTAACATTGAAAATGAAAAAGAAATACATATTATCAGCGCTATTATGTGCGTCAGTCTTATTCTCTTGTAGCGATTCGGAAACTTTGGTTTCCGAATCGAATGGAGGAGACAATGGAAGTGCAACCATAGTCAATATCCCCGACGATGCGGTAAGTGGAGAATTGTTTATCAAGTTCAAGCCGGAAGTCGAAGAGGTATTGGATCAGGCTAATGCGTTAAGTAGAAGTGGAAAAATGTCACGCTCTTCCATTCCTTCGGTCGATGAAATTCTGGACATTGCAGGAGCATACGAGTTTCAACGGGTTTTCCCGGTGGACAAGCGTAACGAGGAACGCACACGGAAATGTGGATTGCATTTGTGGTATCTGGTGAAGTTTGATAAGAGCATGAATGTGCAGAAGGTAGCACAAGACATGTCAAAACTGGCCGAAGTAGCCACAGTAGAGTATAATCACGAAATCAAGCGGGCTTATAAAACAGACCGGAAAGCCAAAGGGGTGAATCCGGTGGCATTGACAGCAGACGGTGTCACAGAACTTCCATTCAATGACCCGGATTTGAGTAAGCAATGGAGCTACATCAATGACGGAACGATTTTGGATGGAAAGGATTCTCCTGTGCAGGCGATTGCCGGATACGATGTGAATTGCAAGGAAGCATGGAAGAAATGTAAAGGAGATCCGTCGGTCATTGTGGCTGTAATGGATGAAGGAGTCATGTATAACCATGAAGACTTGAAAGGTAACATGTGGACGAACTCTGCGGAAGAACTGGGAGGAACCACAGACAATGACGGCAATGGCTATGCAGGCGACCGCTATGGATATAACTTTGTGACCGATTGTGGCCTGATTACTTATTCGGATATCAATGACCTTGGACATGGTACGCATGTGGCAGGAACCATTGCTGCCGTGAACAACAATGGGACAGGTGTATCCGGCATTGCCGGTGGAGATGGAACACCCGATTCTGGTGTAAAGATCATGTCTTTGCAGATTTTTGCAGGAAACAGCGGTTCTACTTTCTTGCAGGAGGCAAAAGCCATAAAATATGCTGCAGACAATGGGGCTGTAATTCTTCAGTGTAGTTGGGGATATAACTCCGGACGAGCCAATATCAACAATTATACGCCAGGTTATTTGTCGGATGAAGAATGGTCTAAGAATTGTGTGTTGGAGAAAGAAGTCATGGAATACTTCCTTCATAATGCCGGTGATCCAAACGGGGTGATGGAAGGCGGATTGATTATTTTTGCCGCAGGAAATGAGTATGCGCCGATGGCTGCCTATCCGGGTGCGTATAAAGACTTTATTTGTGTTGCTTCCGTAGGTCCGGATGGAACTCCGGCCCCTTATTCAAACTACAGTACACCGAGCGGTAGTGAGAATATGATTACAGCTCCAGGTGGCGACGGAGAAGGTACGAAGACAGAGGATGCAGGACTTATTTTGTCTACAATGCCAACGGCTGCCATTGAAGGGGGAGACCCGACGATGAACCAGAGTGGATATGGCTATATGGAAGGAACCTCTATGGCATGTCCTCATGTTTCTGGTGTGGCTGCATTGGGCTTGTCGTATGCAGCTAAGTTGCGTAAACATTATCGTGCAGAAGATTTCCAGAAATTACTGCTCCATTCTGTCCGTCCTTTCTCAGATGATAAACTGAGTGGGGAAAAATCATATTGGTATGGATGGGCTACATACAAGGATGCGGCTCCACACATGTCATTGAATCTGTCGAATTATCGAGGCAAGATTGGAGGCTTGATCGACGCCAATATGGTATTGAGCAATATTGAAGGAAGTGACTATAATGCTCAGCCGATGCGTGTACCTAACGTCTATGTAGCTCTTGATGGAACGAAAGTGGTAGACTTGAGCAAAATTTATGCCGATAATGTGACTGCTACTGATTTCAATGTGGTGGACAGCAATGTGGCTGCCGTTTCTTTGAAAGACAATAAACTGACGGTAAAGGGAACCAAGGTGGGAATGACCAAGGCCTCGGTGACTAGCAGTGACGGAAATACGCAGGAATTTGTCATTACTGTACGTAAGACTACTGGAAACGGATGGATGTAATTTAGGTACGGAATTTTTATGAAAACTGTAATTATCTTGATGTCAATGTGGCTTTCTGTGTCGTGCTTATCGGCACAGAAAGTATTTACTCAGCAGGAGCTTGAATCTGTGTTCAACCCCGTTTTGGTGGAAAATGCACAAGCTTTGTTGCGCTTTGAGCCTATTGAGATAAATGCGGGAGTCTTGTCGGAGGATGATAAACCTCAGGTATACACTTTTACCTGTACGAATGTGAGTAAGAAAAGAATAGTCGTGACAAGAATTTCTACTACTTGCGGATGTACGGATGCTCATATCGATCATGCAGTGATGAATCCAGGTGATAAAGCGGTTGTCAGTGTGACTTATAATCCTTTCGGACAACCGGGAAAGCTCTTTACGAAAGCCTTTGTCTATACCGACATCTCTGAAAAACAACCTGTTGCCGCATTGAGTATTGTAGGCAAAGTAACTCCCTCGAGTGCTTTGTGGAAGGACTATAAATATGCAATGGGAAATTTGAGGATACGTACCAAGACGGTAAGTTTTGGGGCCGTGAGTACAGGCATGCATCGAGTGGAGAAAATTGCTTGTGCAAATGCGGGAAACGAGGTGTTGCGGATTGGTGCTGTGAAGGGATTTTTGCCTGAGTTTATTCGTCTGAGTACGGAGCCTGAGGTCTTGGAACCGGGGCAGGAGGGTTATCTGATTCTTGAACTGGATGGTGGAAAGATTCCTGGAGCTAAAGGAAAAAAACAGTTTAATGTGCTGCTTGATGGAATCTCTGCTCGTCCGTCTGACCGGACAATAAAAATTAATGTAGAAATAAAATAAATAACTTTTTAAACAAGATAGATATGATAAGATTCATATTCAGACTGATGATGTGCCTTTCGTTGTTGACAATGGTTGCATCTTGTAGTAAAGACGATGAGGCTCCGGTGGTGTATCAGGAAGTGAATTATGCCACGTTGAACGGAACCTGGATGTTGACTGAATTAAATGGAACTCCATTACAGGAAGGTCAGTATGTATATATTACGTTCAATAGAAAAGAACATACTTTTGAAATGTATGACAATATGGGAAGTATGTATTCTCATAAATCTACTGGTAGTTTTGAAATTGAAGAGGACGAGGAACTGGGATATATTCTTACGGGGGAATATGATTATTCTCATGATTTGTGGAATGAGTATATTGTTTCAGAAATGACCGATGAAACAATGAAATGGACCATGAAGGATAACAGTGAGGATGTGTCTGTGTATACACGTTGTGCAGAAATACCGGACGACATTTTGAATGGAAGCCGGAGCTTGAGATAATTGATGCCCGTCATTGACCTGGTGGTCTTTGACGGGTTTTTTTAGGTGCGCTCGGCATGAGTCTTAATAACGGATGTAAGTTTTCAATGAACCTTAATAGCGAGAGCTATACAGTGAAGATCTATGTCCATCGTAAGGTGGAATCTGAAGGAAGCTGTCGACAGATTTCTGGTCCGACGAACAGAAATTTCATATAAAGCATATAGAATGCTCCATGAAGGACTGAACCAACTAATTCAATGATAGTAGTGACACTTGGATAGAATGCAGAAAACATCAGTCCAATTTGAGATAGCTTCCAGTTTAAAATTTTTTTAGACAGCCTCTACTCGATTGCCTTATTCTTTCGTGTTTATTGTAAAATGTTGTACTTTTATCGAAAAATTAGAAATTTTTCTTCTAAACAATAGAATTAGTATGCAAATGAACATTAGAAAGGCGATTTTGGTATCTTGCTGTCTGGCTTTCCTTCCAGCGTATGCACAGCATATCCCTACTTTGGAGGAGGTGGTGAATGGAGGTTTGGTAATTACAAAAGGAGAGAGCCGGGTAAACTGGCTTTCGGATGGAAGCAAGTACTCGAAAAAAGAAAAGAATCCGGCGGGAGGATATGACATCGTGTCGTATGATGCAGCCAAGAAGGATAAACGTGAAGTGCTGATACCTGCAGCTTCGTTTGTAAAGCCAGGTACTTCTGACACCCTGTCGGTCAGAAGTTTCAGTTTTGACGCCTCACGCAAGCAGGTCTTGGTTTATACAAATACCAAGCGAGTATGGCGTTACGATACTCGGGGGGACTACTGGGTGCTCAATATGCAAACAGGACAGTTGCAACAGTTGGGAAAAGATCTTCCGGAAAGCAGTCTGATGTTTGCCAAGTTCTCGCCCGATGGGACGCGGGTGGCCTACGTGAGCGGGAACAATATTTATGTGGAGAATGTGGCCGATGGGAAAATTACCCAGCTGACACACGACGGAAGCAGTACGATTGTGAATGGAACTTTTGACTGGGTGTATGAAGAGGAATTTTTCTGTCGGGACGGTTTCCGCTGGAGCCCTGACGGCAAGTACATTGCCTATTGGCAGAGCGATACGGAAGGCACCGGCTGGTTTGATATCATTAACAATGTGGATTCCCTGTACCCGAAAATCATCCGCTTCCCCTATCCAAAGGCCGGAACCACCAATTCAGCCGTGAAGGTGGGTTATGTGGCAGCTACCGGAGGTGAGACCACTTGGATTGAATTGCCCGGTGACCCCCGTCAGAATTACATTATGCGGATGGAGTTTATTCCCGAAAGCAGCGACTTGTTTATCCAGCAGATGAATCGTCCACAGAATACGAACAGGGTATGGATTGCTTCCATCGGAGGTGGTGCACCTCAAAATATCCTGACAGAAACGGATGCAGCTTGGGTGGAAACCAACGACCAAGTGACCTGGCTGAAGCACAATACGTATTTTACCTGGCAGAGCGAACGGGACGGATGGCGGCATCTTTATCGGGTGAGCCGCGATGGAAAAGATATCCAGCTCATCACGAAAGGCAATTATGATTTGATTGAGCAGGTGGGCATGGACCTGAAGAAAGGGCTGGTGTATTTCATCGCCTCACCGGACAATTATACCCAGCGTTATCTGTATTCGGCTAGCTTGTTCGGCAAGGGAGAAGTGAAGCGCCTTTCTCCATTGAAGGAACAAGGGCAGCATAAATATGACATCTCTCCGGATGGGAAGTACGCCGTGCACACCTTTAGCAATGCCGTTACTCCTCCGCGAATAGAGATGGTGGCCTTGCCGTCGCACAAGACCTTGTCGGTCATTGAAGACAATGAGAAAGCACTGGCCCAGTATCAGCAGTTGAAGTTACGTCCGAAGGAATTTGTCAAGACACATTCCGGCGACCTGGTATTGGATGCCTTTATGATTAAACCGATAGATTTTGATCCAGCAAAGAAATATCCGGTCATTATTGACGTGTATGGGGAGCCGGCCAGCTCTACGGTGCAGGACGTATGGCAGGGAGGTGATATGTGGCACCAGTTCCTGGCCAACCAGGGTTACATCGTTATCAGTATTGATAACCGGGGAGCTGCTGCCCCTCGCGGAAGGGAATGGCGTAAATGTATTTATGGCGAGGTCGGTACTTTTGCTTCGCAAGACCAGGCACAGGGAATCCTCGATTTGGCCCGTCAGTATCCGTTCATCGATACTTCCCGCATCGGCATTACAGGCTGGAGTGGGGGAGGAAGTCAGACCCTCAACTGCATGTTCCGTTATCCGGATGTGTTCCGCACGGGTATTGCCATTGCGTTCGTAGCCGACCAGCGGTTGTACGACACCATTTACCAGGAACGCTACATGAACACGCCGCAGGCCAATCCGGAAGGCTATCGCAAAGGTTCGCCCATCTCCTATGTGGAAGGCTTGAAAGGGAACCTGCTCCTCATTCATGGTACCGGTGATGACAACGTGCACTATCAGAACTGCGAGATGCTGGTCAACGAGCTAGTGAAACACGGCAAGGTGTTCTATCAGCTGTCCTATCCGATGCGCTCGCATGCCATCAATGAGCGGGCAGGCACTACCTATCACCTGCGGAAATCGATGACGGACTATTTCCTGAAAAATCTTCCGGCAGGAGGTAAATAAATCATGAAAGGCTGGCTGTGTGCCGGCCTTTTGTTTTTACAAAGTCCGATGTAGGTAGCCGTCACTCTGTCGGTTAGAAAGTGAGTTCTATAGGATGGATAATATGAAGAATAATTCGTATATTTGTGAGAACAAGGATTTTGTGGATATGGACAAACACATAAAGTGGGGCACTGTGGTCTGTCGGAAGGAATATGACCAGAGGATAGAAGATATGGAAGAATAGGAATATGATGAAGAACAATGGGAATATGGAGGTAAATGCAGATACATTGGACCAGTCTGTACAGAGACTTTTTTCGAACCTGGAGTCCAGAATGTCGCCTGAAAATATGAAGCGCATCGTGGCTGCATACCAGCTGGCAAAAGAAGCCCATAAAGGGCAGAAACGGAAAAGTGGGGAACCGTACATCATTCATCCCATAGCCGTGGCCCGCATTGTGGCCGAAGAGTTTGAACTGGGGGCCAATCCGATTATGGCAGCTTTCCTGCATGATGTGGTGGAAGACACACCCTACACTTTGGATGACATCCGGGAACGGTTTGGAGACGATGTGGCTTTCTTGGTAGGTGTAGTTACCAAACAGAAGAAGGCAGAATATGACCAGTCGCAGCAGATAGATAACTATCGGCAGATTTTAGCTTCCGTGCGGTTTGATGTGCGGGCGATTCTGATTAAGCTCGCCGACCGTCTGCACAATATGCGTACTTTGGAAAGCATGCGTCCGGATAAGCAGATGAAGATAGCTGGAGAAACGGACTACTTCTATGCTCCGTTGGCCAACCGTTTGGGCATGTATCATGTAAAGACTGAACTGGAGAATCTTTCTTTCCGTTTCCGCTGCCCGAGAGAATATTATTTGCTGGAAGGGCTCATCGAAAAAGAGAAAATTGCCAATGAAGATCGCATCAATACCTTCTTGCGCAAGATGGAAGCCTTTCTGACGGAGAATCACATTCAGGCAAGAACGGAGATACGTTATCGAATGCCCTATAATATCTGGCGGAAAATGAACAGCATGGAATGTGACTTCCAGCATGTGGACGGCAAACACTATGTGCGTATCATCTACGAAGCTGCGGATGTGCAGGAGGAGAAGAAAATTAGCCTGCAAATCTATTCCGTGCTGACCGATCATTTCAAGGAAAAGCCGGGCAGTGTGTCCAACTACATCAATGCTCCCAAGGAGAACGGTTACCAAAGTTTTCACCTGAAACTGTTGTGCGAGAACGGAAGCTGGGAAGAAATTCATATTTCTTCTGAGAGAATGGTCCGCAATTCCCGGTTAGGATGTGCGGCAGAACGAACCGAATCGAACTTGAAAGCCTGGCTGGATAAGTTCAAGTCTGTGCTTCAGGATGTGGCCTATAATAACGAGATGGACTATATGGACGGGGTGACCTCTTCTTTCTATAATGATGACATCATGGTGTTCACTACCGAAGGGAAAGGGATTATCCTTCCGAAAGGGGCTACTGCCCTCGATTTTGCCTACGAGGTTGACGGCCAGGCAGGCGACCAAGCGATGTATGCCAGAATCAATGGGAAATTGTCGTCGGTGAAGACGGAACTGCACCGTGGTGATTGTGTGGAGATTGGGACGGATGTGCAGTCCAAACCTGACAAGGAGTGGCTGGATTGTGTCAAAACTTACAAGGCGAAACGATATCTGCGTCAGTTCTTTCATGATCAGCCGGTCTTGAAATACATCCGATGTACTTGTTGTCATCCGTTGCCGGGTGATGAAGTGATTGGCTTTAAGGATGAAAATGGGAAGATTACACTGCATACCCGAAATTGTGCGGCTGCCATCCGGCAGGCTTCTCGACAAGGTGATTCCATTGTAGCTGTCAGCTTTGAAGCCGATAATCGGTTCTTGTATCCTGTACGCATTCAGATTCGAGGGGTGGACCGGTATCATATTCTCAGCGATGTGGTGGAATGTATCACGGATAAACTCCGGCTTTCAATTGATTGCCTGCATACTGAAACAATCGACCGGATTGTGGAGTGTTATGTGGACTTTAAGGTACACTCCAGAAACGAGCTGGATAATGTCATTACTCTTATCGGCAGCATCGAGGGCGTGGATGAGGCTTATGGGATTAATATTGGATGAATGGAGGTTTTTTAGTATTTGTATCGTTTGCGGGGGATAATCCAAAAGCATATTTCTCCTTTGAGTGGGTTTGTGCAGACTTCTATGGACGGGAAGAGACAAGTGGCAGATGATTCTGTAGGTGAATTGTTTGTCGCCTTTTGAAAAGCTCCTGACATGGGTGATGAATTATGGATGCAGGTAGCTTCCGTTTTTATACCTCTCTTTGGATATATTTTAGTCATTATGATTATCGGAACCTTGATAGATTACATTTTTTCATTATTTGGGTTTTCACGGAATTGGGGTATAAACTTGATATCTTATAACATGTGATGTCATAGTGGATTTGCTTATAAACAAGAACAAAGTAAGTCCTTAAAAGAGATACGAAATTTAAAAGTTATTTTTTTCTGATACTGTAATCATAACGGTTCTTTTTTTTCTTGACTTGTATTAGAGTATTATTTTTTGCTCTACTTTTTATCTTTACTCGAACGGTAATATTTTGCCGTTTTTTGCGTGTTGGGGGAAAATAAAAAATCCTGATTTCACTTGGAAATCAGGATTTTACTGTCTTTTGCTTTTCTTCAAAGTGGTGCCACCAGGAATCGAATAATACTATTCAAAGTCCTAATTTGCAACACTTTAATATCTTTGGAAAAATCCCCGAACCACTGAATCAGCCATATGCCAAATTCACCAATTTTCGATAGATTCTCGTTAATCATCCTTTGACTTTACAAAGGTAAGTGTTCGGTTCTATTCCTCCAAATATTTATATAGTTATTTAAAGTGGTTACAAGTTATTTGTATAAAGTTTAGCTTTTGATTACTAATGTTTTAAGAAATATCATTCAAATGCCAATACTTTGTTTCTTTCCAATATTTCTATAATGTCCTGTTCCTTATACAGGATCTTTCCTCCTATTTTGTAATATGGCAATTTACCATTCATTCTATATTCAATGAGTGTTCTTTTGGTTATTTTGAGAGCCTTTGATAATTCTTGTTCTGTAATATAGCGGTTCCCGTCTAATATAGGTCTGTAGATTAAAGGATTTGCATCCAACATTTTGGATATACCTTCCATGGCTTCAATAAATCTCTTGACCTCATTACTATCCTTATTCAATACCTGCTGTCCCATTTCCATTATTTGTATATGTTTTAAGGTTATTTCTTACATAGCTTAGAATATCTTCTTTTTTATAATAAATCTTTCTGTCTATACGACTGAAGGGGATTAGCCCTTTCTGTCTTAAAGACAACAGTTTTCTGTCTGATATATTCATAAGAATACATACATCCTGATTATCCAACCATTCATTCAGTTCAGATTTGGAAGAGTTCAGTCCTTTCAGTTGTTTTTCTATCTTGAACAATATGTCGTTCATTTCCATAAATGCACCGGCTTCTATGTTCACTATCTCCATAATCATTTGTTTTAAGTGGTTGGTACAAAAATAGAATAGAAGGCTGTGGAACACAAGAGACTATCATCAAAGTGCATTATATTACATCAGATGTCATAGCGAAGCAACTGAACTATGCAGATCGGAGGGAGCTGAAATCCCTGTCTTATTTCTGGATTTTATAAGCAGACTATGTTTGGTTATTTGGGAAGGTGGATTTTCACTGTAATTGTGAGGTCGTATATGGGATATAAGGATAGCCGCCTTTGATTTACGGCTATGCGTCACGTCGGTCGCAGTTAATCCCTGTAATCTTTTCTTTAATTCCAATCCGTTTGCCGCCGCATTCTTTTTCAGGTGAATTTTCATGGCGTAAGCCATAAGGAAAATTCTCCTGAAAAAAGAAATAAATGCGGCTGGCAAATCAGGATTGGGATTTATCTTTGATGGAAGGGATAACTATTAAAAATATTGATTTTATTATATAATAGTTCGTTAAAAATTAGCCCAGCCTAAG
>ULNJ01049177.1_pt1 | contig 43199 bp, 37 predicted proteins | sample 1951891 | NCBI WGS metagenome assembly ULNJ01 (sample SAMEA4835574, study PRJEB28245) | human gut metagenome | biome: gut microbiome; material: fecal sample | place: Denmark | collected 2008 | reverse complement strand
CTTTTCAATGTCGCCGGCTTTCCAGGCATCGAGAATACCTACCAGGTTAATGCCGTTGTAGTTGGTCGTTCCACCGATACCGCCCTGTGCGCCACCCATGGCCAGTGAAGGAAGGATGGTTTCATCCTGACCATGCAGCATGTCGAACTTTCCGTTCTTGTACAGGCGGCACTGGTTGTACTCGTAGATGCTTTCATAAGTGTATTTAATTCCGGCAAAGTTTGGAATACGTCCGTCTACCGCTTTCAGCAATTCCACCATCGGCAGGTAGGCACCATTGAATGCCGGAATGTGATAATAATAGAATGGAAGATTCGGCGCTCCGGCTGCGATTTCTTCGCAGTATTTCACCAGTTCTTCGATACGACCGATTTTAGGGAAGGGAGGAGCCATGGCACCGATACCCCATGCACCGATCTTCTGTGCATGTTCAGCCAGCATCTTGCTTGCCTTTACGCAGCAGCTTCCCACGTGTACAATCACCTTGAAACCTTCTGGAGCCACTTCAATCCAGCGTTCAGCCAGTTTCATGCGTTCTTCTTCCGTCAGCATGTAACCTTCACCGGATGAACCGTTAATGAACACACCTTTTAAGCCATTTTTTGCAAGCATCTTTGCATAAGCTTCAATAGGTTCTAAATTTACTTCTCCATTTTCATAGAACGGAGTAAAGGGAGCATCAATTAAGCCAATAATCTTTTCCATAACATTAAATTTTAAATGAATTAGTATATGGCAAACATAAATAATTAAATTCAGTTTATTAAGCAAAGAGGATATTTTATAAAAAAAAAGAGTCATTTTTTTTGATGTTCGACATAAAACCTATAAAAAACCACATTTTTTATGTTGTTCAGCATATAGTTTATAATTCATTTTATTTACTACGGCGAGTTTATAAAATGATTTACTAAATATTTGCGTTATAAATAAATTTAAAACATTATCCATCTACCACTTATAAACTTTTATTTTCGAAATTGATTTAATAACTTTGCATATACTTTAAAAATTAAAATACTAATGGGAAAACAAAAGAATAGAAATACGAAAATTGAGTTAAGCGATGTCCTAACATACTTTATAGACCATCAACAGGTTTCAATCCCTGAGATAGCCAAGCAGATGGATTTTAGTGTTCCAACAATCACTAAAATGATCCATAAGCTTATCAATAAAAATTATATTTATAGCATTGGAAAGCAGGAGCAAGGAGAAGGAAGACCGCCAACATTATATACCATCAACCCAGAAGTAGGGTATTTTATTGGAATTGATATAAAACATAATTATATCAGAATAGGACTAATAGATTTTAGCGGCAATATCAAGAAAATAGAAAACATTTCATATAATATTGAGAATACAGAAGAAAGTCTGGATGAGTTATGTTCACTGATATTAAAGTTCATAAAAGACAGTCAGATTAACAGCACATTAATTATAAGCATACAAATCAATATCTCCGGTCGAGTAAATCCAGCATTAGGTGTGAGTCATACCATGTTTTCTTTTTTAGAGGACCCCATATCTGAAGTGCTAGAATATAAACTAGGCCATCCTGTTACAATAGAGAATGACACAAGATCCATGTTATATGGAGAAATATATAAAGGAGGAATAAAAGATGAAACAAATGTCATATACATCAATTTAGGATGGGGGCTTGGCTCTGCCATAATGATAAACGGACAAATAGTAAAAGGAAAATCCGGTTTTTCCGGTGAGTTAGGCCATTTTTATGCTTTTGAGAATGAAATTCTATGCCACTGCGGGAAAAGAGGTTGTCTAGAAACTGAAGTCTCAGGTGCAGCACTATATCGAATGTGCATTGAAGAAATCAGAAAAGGTAAACAATCTATCTTATCTGATAAAGTTCTTAATCATATTGAAGATTTTAAACTTGAAGATATTATCAATGCCATCAACAAAGAAGATGTCCTATGTATCGAATTCATAGAACAAATAGCAATAAAACTTGGAAAGCAGATAGCAAACCTAATTAATCTTTTAAACCCAGAACTTATTGTTATCGGTGGTGCATTAGCTAAAACAGGTGACTATTTGTTATTACCTTTAAAACTGACACTAAAAAAATACACCCTGAATGTAGTAAATAAAGATTCAACAATCATATTATCTAACTTAAAAGATGAAGCAGGAATTATTGGAGCCTGCTATTTAGCTCGATACAACTTTTTAAAAGACTTTAAAGAATAATATTCAATCACACTCTTACGGTTTTAAACAAAACACATTTATGTTTTTGAGCAGAGAGAAAAAAGCCAAAATTGATAGATTGAGGATTTTACTTACACTTCTAGACTTTTATATAACAGATGTGGGAACACGTTATTAAAACTTTTACACACTTATTATATAATGGCCTTCCTATTTTTATGTTTCACGAGTCCAAACCGTATGTTTCCCTCCCGTAAAACATACGGTTTCCAAGGTGGAAACGAATGTTTCACGAACGAAAAACATAAAACAATCAAATGCAAATTTTCATCTGTGCCTATGAGTTTTTGAATCCACGTAGAAGGGACACAATCAAAAAAGGCAGTGAGCCATTACACTCACTGCCTTTTTCGGAAATAACTTTCTGTATATCAATGCGTATGCACAATCTCCGTAGGCGCCTGCTCAGCATTGCGCTTTTCGGTCTGTATCACGACGTTGCGTGCCAAATCCATAAAGGCCATGCCGGTGACTGAATTTTCATCGAGGGCAGCCGGCGTACCTGCGTCGCCGCTTTCGCAAATGCTCTGTACGATAGGAATCTGTCCGAGCAGCGGCACATGCAGTTCTTCTGCCAAGCGTTTGGTACCTTCCTTGCCAAACAGGTAGTACTTGTTGCCAGGAAGTTCGGCTGGAGTGAACCACGCCATGTTTTCCACCAGCCCGAGGATAGGCACGTTCACCTTGTCGTTGGTGTACATGTTGATACCCTTACGTGCATCGGCCAGTGCCACTTGCTGCGGAGTGCTGACAATCACGGCTCCTGTAATGGCCAAGGTCTGGAGCAAGGTCAGATGGATATCGCTGGTGCCCGGAGGAGTATCCAGTACGAAATAATCCAGTTCGCCCCAGTTGGCATCGGCTACCAGCTGCTTCAGGGCATTGCTGGCCATACCGCCACGCCACAGCGTAGCCTGGTCTGGGTCTACAAAGAAACCGATGGAAAGCAGTTTGATGCCGTATTTTTCAACCGGTACAATCAGGTCACGGCCGTTCACTTCTTCTGCATACGGACGAGCGTCTTCCACCTGGAACATCTTAGGCACCGAAGGACCGAAAATGTCCGCATCTAGCAAACCTACCTTGTAACCCAGTTTGGCCAAAGCCACTGCCAGGTTGGCGGCTACCGTAGACTTACCCACTCCTCCTTTACCGGAAGACACAGCAATCACGTTCTTCACCTGCGGCAACATCTTGCCCGGTTCGGGGCGGGCCGCCTGCTTGCTTTCGGTGGCAATCGTCACCTCCACGTCCTTCGACACATAGGTATGAATGGCGGTTTCAGCCGATTTGACTACCGATTTCATGAAAGGGTCGGTCGGCTTCTCGAATATCAGCGAGAAACTTACCTTCATCCCGTCAATGCGAAGATTGTCGGCCACCATCTCCGCTTCCACAATATTTTTTCCGTTGCCCGGATAACGCACCGTAGCCAGTGCGTCCATAATCAATTTCGGATAAAGTGTCATATCTTTTCAGTTTTAAATCATTTGCTTGTTTTCAGTCCGCTCCGCTTGCTCCGGTTGTAGCTCCGGTAATCGTCCAGTTCGATTTCCACGTCGGGTTCCTGAAGTTCTCCTTCCTGCGGCAGACGGAACTGGATGTACTTGATGTTCAGTCCGCGGTCGAGCCACTGCTGTTCGTAATAGGTATGGATGCTCAGAATGTCATCGTCCATGCCGGAGTGATACAAATCGTCGGTGATAAATTCTACCGGGAAATGATTGGCCTCTACCATATATTTAGTATAGGTAAACATGAAATTACTGTCCGTCTTCAGGTGTACCAGTCCGTCCGGAATCAGGAAACGGCGGTAACGGTTCATGAAATAGGTAGAAGTCAGGCGCTTGGTAGCCTTCTTCATCTGAGGGTCCGAGAAAGTCAGCCAGATTTCGCTCACCTCACCCGGCGCAAAGAAGCGGTCGATGATTTCGATGTTGGTACGCAAAAAAGCCACATTCTTCAAACCTTCATTCAGTGCTTCGGTGGCTCCCGTCCACATGCGGGCTCCCTTGATGTCCACCCCGATGAAGTTCTTGCCCGGATAGCGGCGTGCCAGTCCTACGGTGTATTCCCCACGTCCGCATCCCAGTTCCAGGACAATCGGATTCTCGTTCTTGAAGAAATCCTGGTTCCAGCGTCCCTTCATCTCGAAAGGGACCTCATCCACCACCGAATACGGATATTCAAACACATGCGGATATTCCGCCATATCTGCGAATTTCGCTAATTTTCCTTTTCCCATATTTTTCGTGAAACGTTTCCTTAATGCCCGCAAAGGTAAAGTTTTTCGATGGAACACACAACTTTACCCTCAATTACCCGAAAGAATCGGGAAACGAAACAGAAAACCTACGTTATCCTAGAAAAAAACGAAATATGAAAACAAACTTTTTTAGCCTCCAACTGATACTTGTTTTATTATTGTGCCTTGGTGGATGTACCCTCGACACCCTTCTGCCCACCATCCAAACTACATACATCCGAGGAGGAAAAATAAATGGTTTTCATCCTTCTTCACGCAATTCCACCCCCCAATCCTTACCGGTAGGGAGCCAAATAACATTCTACAGCCAGGGTGGACTCACTGCTGAAGGAACCCTTCTGACATACAATGGCAGCTACTGGGAAGGTGATATCGACCTCACCTGGAACACCGAGCATTCCCAAGCACAAACCTGTGCATTTTATCCCCCATTCCATCGCAATCACTCCTCCATTTACCAGGAAGGAAAACTCCCAGACTTACTCTGTTCCCAAAAAGACTTCCATCAAGGAGAAGAAATACGCCTTTCGTTCAACCATCTATTTGCCCGTCTGACTTTTCAAGTATCGCGCAATCTTAACCAACGCCTGGAACGCATTACCTTCACCCCCTCCCTTTCCGTTGCCGACATTCAGCCAGAGACTGGAAAACTGTACCTACAAGACACGGAGATACCTCTGACATTAGAACATAACAATTCTGGAGAGTATTCTTTCTTGCTACCTCCAGCCCACCAATCTGTTCATATCCGGATTACTACCCCCGACGGGAACAGCCTTGAAACAACCATGGGAACGCACTCCTTTCTGGCAGGATACGAATATACCTGTCCACTCAAGCTATCAGGAAATGATCCCGGCATAGAAACCGTAGAAGATTTCATTGCATTTACCCATCTAATTAACGGAGAAACATACGGAAACAGGTCATTGGAAGAATTCGGAGAGACTACCGGAACAACAACAACTTATTATCTGCACAACGACCTAAGCTTCACGCCAGAAGAAGCCGTAAAAATACAAATGATTGGCATGTATGGCACCGCCAATGGCTCACAAAAGAGACTGTTTAATGACACTTTTGACGGACAAGGACACAGCCTCAGCAATCTCCTGTTCCAGCAATCGTATCTCGGTTACTATTATGTAGGGCTGTTCAGTGGAGTGTCTCCATCAGGCGTCATCAAAAACCTGATTCTCAATCAGGCTACATACGACAAAACCAAAGACACTAAAAGCGCCTCTTTCCTGGCTGGCATCAACAGAGGCGTCATTGACAACTGTATCTTGAAAAACTGCATTATCAAGAACGTCGATGATGAAAGTGAATTCGGCAGCATATCCTCTCAAAATGAAGGACTGATTATCAACTGCCAGGTAGACAATATTTCGCTAAAAAGCGTCATAAACTATGCCAGTGGTATTGTCCGTTACAACAACAAAGGAAAAATCCTGAACTGCTTCGTTTCAAACTGTAACTTCAGCAAGGCCAAACTCGGGGGATTTATCTGTACCAAAAGTCTTAATGGAGAGATTCAAAACTGCTACGTTACCGGCAACGCATACAAATGTAATCCCATCAGTTTCGCCACCGAGTATACCAATGTAATCAGATGCTGTTATTATCCCCAATCAAACAGTAAATCTCCTGCAGGTAGTGCACATACGGTATTAAAATCCGATTCGCTCATGAAATACGGCTCACTGCAATCCATCACCGTAGAAAACTTGCATCACATACTGAATTTATGGATTCAGGGAACTGGAGCTAGCACATACCCGGAGCTTTCATTCCGGTCCTGGGAAAAAGGAGAAAGTCTGCCCGCAATTTTAGTCTCCCCCTAATACTATTTTTTCCTAAAATAAAAACGAGGTCTCCACAAAATATTGTATTTTTGCGTCAAATGCAAAAATTAAAACCATGAGCAACAACAAAAAACTGATTATTGCAATCATCATATTGGCCGCAATCGTAGCCATCGTATCTTTCTTCGCAATAAACGAAGCACGCAAAAACAGCGAAATGACCCAGCTTTTCGCTGTGGAAAAACAAGAAATGGAAAATGAATACAGTACATTTGCCACACAATACGACGAATTACAGGTTCAAATAAACAACGACTCCCTGCGTGAAAAATTGGAAAGCGAAAAATTAAAGACGCAACGCCTGCTGGAAGAACTTCGTCAAGTAAAAACCAGTGACGCAGCCGAAATCATGCGGTTAAAGAAAGAGCTGAAAACGGTACGCGCAGTCCTGAGAAGTTATGTCATGCAAATCGACTCCTTGAACAAAATCAACGCGGCTCTGATGCAGGAAAACCAGGAAGTAAAAACAAAATATACAGCTGCTACCGCCCAGATTTCCAATTTGTCGGAAGAAAAGAAAAGCTTACATGAAAAGGTAACACTCGCAGCACAACTGGATGCGACCAATATTCAAGTAAAAACACTGAACAAAAGAGGACGGGAAACAGAAAGGGTAAAGAACATAAAGAAAATTGCCATTTCGTTTACCATCGTCAAGAATATTACAGCGCAAACTGGAAACAAAACGGTTTACATACGAATTGCCAAACCTGACAACGAAATCCTGACCAAAAGTGCCGGAAACCAATTTAAATTTGAAGACAGAAACATAGCCTATTCCATCAAGAAATACATTGAATACACCGGTGAAGAACAAACCGTTACGGTATACTGGGATGTGGAAGAATTCCTGTCTGCAGGAACGTACCAAATCTATATCTTTGCCGATGGCAATATGATCGGACAAGGTTCATTCAGAATGAAATAACCACTGCAACCATGAAAAAAGACATCAGCCGCCTGCTATATGCCTGCCTCGCCTTGATGGGACTACTTTCTTCGTGCGGCGAGGACCGTTCGGGAGAATATTACGCACTTATCGCTACAAAAACCTGGATTTATGAAGTGATGCAGGAGAATTATCTTTTTTACGAAGATATTCCGGCGGAAGAAAAACTGAACTTTTTCAAGAAACCTGCAGAATTTCTTGCGTCGGCAGCTTCTTCCAAAGACCAAAAAAACGGCTATGTATTTTCACACGTAGATTCTGTACTCACACGTGCAACCAGCACATACCCCTGCTTTGGATTCGAGGCGGTATTGGTACGAACCGATGGGGGTTCCAATGCCTTGAGGGTCTTATATACTGAACCGGATTCTCCGGCAGAAGAAGCAGGATTGAAACGGGGAGATTGGATTATTGCCATCGACAACAAAAAAATCTCAACCAGTGACTACACGACTTATATTAATCGGCCCACAAAAGCGTACAACTTTACTTTAGCCAACTACAACCCGTATCCGGAAGAAGTGGACGACCCGGAGTTTAATTACGTGGAGTTTGATACACTAGGTACTATACAAATGCCCTCACCAAGATACGTAGAAGAACAAGATATCTTAAAAACAGGAACAATCTCTGCTGGCAACCGAAAAGCTTTCTACATATTATATAATGAATTTGGTGAGAACACGGATGTACTGAAAGAACTCTTCTCACAATTAAACGGACAAACATTTGACGACATCATCCTCGATTTAAGGTATAATCCAGGAGGATACGTGTCTACGTCACAATTAATGGGAACGGCACTGGCTCCTGCCTCTGCCATGGGGCAACCTTTCCTGCAAATGACCTACAATGACAAAATCAACAAAACTGAAGTACTGAATTTCGACGCCAGCTTACTGCCAGGGAGTACAAACTTGTCTTATCAAAACTTATACATACTTACCTCTGGCAACACGGCTTCTGCTTCTGAAATTATCATCAACTGCCTGAGACCTTATATGGAAGGCAGGCTGTACCAAGTGGGTATGCCTACTTTCGGAAAGAATGTAGCACAACAGCTTTTCACAAATGAAGAAGCACCTAATATCGAGTTATGGCTCACTACAACCTACCTGAGCAATTCTCAAGGTTTTTATGAGTACTATACCAACGGACTACAGCCTGATTTCGAGGTGGAAGAAAATTATGCAGAAAAACTGGGAGAGCTTGGCTCAGAAGAAGACCAACTCATGCAACCTGTATTGTATAGAATGGCCTATGGAAATTTCCCTTCTTCAGGAAATTCAGAAGAAAACATGTCCAGACACATCTCCACACACCCCCGAGTACAAGTACTGTACAACTCTATTTCACAAAAGCCTCACGCAAATCTGCTGAAATAAATTTGTAATTGGATACACTTGGCAGGAAAAAATAAGTTTTATTACCTATTCTTTTCAACAAAACACTTTGACTATTTGTTGTAAAGTCATACATTTGCAATGTTGCATAAGCAACCAAATAAAAGTCAGCATCAGCAATGAAAAGAATTTCAAGTTTACTCTTACTGCTCGGCACGGCATTCAGCTGTTATGCCCAACAGATACTCACTCTGGACAGCTGCCGGGCATTGGCCTTGGCCAACAACAAAGAGCTCCGGATTTCACAGGAGAAAGTGAATGCCGCCCACTACGAGAAAAAAGCAGCATTCACTAATTATCTGCCTAAGATTGACTTGGCAGGAGGGTACATGCGTACACAAAAAGAAATATCCCTGCTCAGTGATGCCCAAAAGCAAACCATCGGCAATTTAGGAACAAACGTCGGAGGACAACTGCAACAAGGTATGCAGTCTGCAGAATTTCAGGCCGCCATGCAGCAACTTGCAGCCTCCAACCCCGGATTGGCAGCAGGACTGCAAGGTCTTCTACCTGGAGCCGTAGCCGGATTGACAGATGGATTAAACAGTATCGGACAAAGCTTGGTAGATGCCTTCCACACCGACACACGAAATCTGACTGTGGGAGCAGCCACGCTTACTCAACCCATTTTTATGGGAGGAAAAATTATTGCTTACAACAAGATTACCAAATATGCAGAGCGGTTAGCTGAATCACAGCACGCTACCGGAATGCAGGATTTAATCTTACAGACAGATCAGGCCTACTGGCAAATCATTTCACTTGTCAACAAAAAGAAATTGGCAGAAAACTTCTTGCAATTGGTACAGAAACTGGATTCAGATGTGGACAAGATGATTCAGGAAGGGGTGGCCACGAAAGCCGATGGATTAAGTGTCAAGGTGAAAGTCAACGAAGCTGAAATGATGCTTACTCAAGTAGAGAATGGATTAAGTCTGTCGAAAATGCTGCTCTGCCAGCTATGCGGACTCCCGCTGGATACCCCACTTCGACTGGCTGACGAAGACATGCAAGACCTTCCGCTTCCCAATACCTATACGGAAGCCAACGTCAGTACGGCACTCAGCAACCGGGAAGAACTCAAAAGTTTGGAACTGGCTTCCGAAATATACCGTCAAAAAGTAAATGTGATCCGGGCTGATTTCCTGCCTTCCGTAGCACTGACAGCCAATTACCTGGTGACGAACCCTTCACTTGTCAATGGGTTTGAGAATAAATTCCGCGGCATGTGGGCAGCAGGAATTATTGTAAAAATACCAGTATTCCACTGGGGAGAAGGTATATATAAGGTCAAAGCCGCCAAGGCAGAAGCAAACATAGCCCGCTACAAACTGGAAGATACCAAAGAAAAAGTTGAACTTCAAGTAACCCAAAACTCTTATAAAGTAAACGAATCGACCAAGAAACTGGCCATGGCTGAAAAAAACATGGAAAAAGCAGAAGAAAACCTGCGATACGCCAACTTGGGATTTAAAGAAGGAGTAATTCCGACAAGCAACGTACTGGAAGCACAAACTGCATGGTTCTCTGCTCAAGCAGGGAAAATAGACGCACAGATAGACGTCAAGATGAATGAACTTTATTTAAACAAATCAATGGGAATTTTAAAATAACACAGAATATGGAAAAGACTCAACGCAACAATATCATGCTGGCATTCTTCACACTGTTAGCCGTTATCGTCATCGTCAGCATTATCGGGTTCTTCACCTTAGGAAAGGGCCCTGAAATCATTCAAGGGCAAGCAGAAGCTACAGAATACCGAGTATCCAGCAAAGTGCCGGGACGTATTCTGAAATTTTATGTCAGCGAAGGTGATAAGGTTAAAGCCGGAGATACACTGGCCATCCTGGAAGCACCCGACGTAATGGCTAAGTTATCGCAAGCGCAGGCAGCAGAAGAGGCAGCCCAGGCTTTAAACGAAAAGGCTCTCCGCGGCACGAGAAGCGAACAACTGCAAGCTGCGTATGAAATGTGGCAGAAAGCCAAAGCCGGACTGGAGATTGCTGAAAAATCTTACAACCGGGTCAACCGCCTGTATGAAGAAGGAGTGATGAGTGCTCAAAAGAGAGACGAAGCCAAAGCCCAGTTCGATGCTATGAAAGCTACCGAAAGGGCAGCTCACGCACAATACACAATGGCCCAAAACGGAGCTCAGCGGGAAGACAAAGCCATGGCTGCAGCTCAAGTACAACGCGCTAAGGGAGCCGTAGCCGAAGTATCTTCTTACGTATCGGAAACGTATCTCACAGCCTCAGCCGATGGGGAAGTGTCTGAAATTTTCCCCAAAGTAGGTGAATTGGTAGGAACAGGAGCCCCTATCATGAACGTGGCTCAACTGAACGATATGTGGGTTACATTTAATGTACGTGAAGATTTCCTGAAAGACTTTTCCGTAGGAAACAAGATAAAGGCCTATGTCCCGGCTTTGGAAAAAGACGTGGAATTTCAGGTTACGGTCATGAAAGACCTCGGAACTTATGCCGCCTGGAAGGCCACAAAAACAACCGGACAATTCGACCTTAAAACATTTGAAGTAAAAGCAAAACCCGTAACACCTGTTGACAACCTGCGCCCAGGCATGTCTGCCATCATTGAAAAATAAAGATTATGTCGCCAGCCACTTATAAATGTTTTCTGAACGTGGTGCGGCGGGAAATCTCCCGCATTGCCACCAAGCCGATGTACTTGTTCTGCATGATCATCGCGCCGGTATTCTGTTTTCTGTTCTTCACTACCCTGATGGAAAACGGACTACCTACAAATCTGCCGGCAGGCGTGGTGGACCTCGACAACACCGCAACTACACGCAGTATCATACGCAACCTGGATGCCTTTCAGCAAACCCAGATTGTGGCCCATTATCCTAGCGTGACAGAAGCCCGACAGGCCGTTCAACGAGGAGAAATCTACTCCTTTTATTACATACCCAAAGGCACAACGGAAGCAGCCCTATCTGGAAGACAGCCCAAGGTTTCTTTTTACATCAATTATTCTTACCTGATAGCAGGATCTCTACTCTACAAAGACCAACGGACAATGTCGGAACTGGCCTCTGCCGCTGTAGGACAAGCTACTTTGCTGGGCAAAGGAGCCACAGAAGACCAGGCTGTAGCTTTCTTACAGCCTGTCGTCATATCCACACATGCCTTGAACAACCCTTGGCTGAACTATTCGGTATACTTGTGCAACACCTTGTTTCCAGGTATCCTGATGCTGCTCATTTTCCTGACTACTGTATACACTATCGGTACAGAATTGAAGGAGAACACCTCTAAGGAACTCATGAAAATGGCTGATAATTCCATTGTGACGGCACTGACCGGAAAATTATTTCCCCAAACAGTCACTTTTTTTATTATGGCCACTTTTTACAATGTATACCTGTACGGCTTCCTGCACTACCCATGCCACAGCGGCATTTTTCCCATGCTGATGGCTGGCCTGCTACTAGTACTGGCTTCTCAGGCTTTCGGCGTATTTCTCTTCGGTCTGTTCGGTTCTCTCCGCCTGGCCCTGAGTGCCGCCTCCTTGTGGGGAGTCATTTCATTCTCCATATCCGGATTCACTTTCCCGGTTATGGCCATGCATCCTACCCTTCAAGCTCTGTCGGTCTTATTCCCGCTGCGCCATTATTTTCTGATTTATGTAAACCTGGCACTCAACGGCTATCCGGTAATTTATGCATGGCATGCTATCATAGCTCTGCTGCTGTTCATGCTGTTGCCTTTCTTCTATCTCAAAAAGATACGAACCGCCATGCTGCATTATGTTTACATACCTTAACCCTTTAGGACTCATGAAAAAAGAATCGTTGAAACAAACCATACGTCAAGGTATCTCGGGACTCTTTCATATTTGTACTCAAGAACTGAAGGCTGTGTTCAAAGATCAGGGAGTACTGATTTTTTTCCTGCTAGTACCACTGGCCTATCCGCTGGTATACGCATTTATCTACACCAATGAAGTGGTGCGGGAAGTACCAGCAGCCGTCATCGATCACAGCAATTCGGCTATCAGCCGCGAATTTGTCCGACATATTGACGCAAGTGCAGACGTACATATCCAGTCATACTGCGCAGATATGGAAGAAGCCAAGACTCTGCTAAAAGAAACAAAAGTCTACGGAATCATCTATATTCCAGAGAGTTTCAGCAAAGACATTGCCTCAGGAAAACAGACCACTGTCAGTGTTTTCTGTGACATGAGTGGCATGCTGTACTACAAAGCGCTCGTATTGGCCAGCACCAATGCATCCTTGGCCCTGAATAAAAACATCCAAATCAAACGTCTAGGCAATACGACTGAACGACAAGATGAAATCAGTACAGCCCCTATTGAATATGAAGATATCTCATTGTTTAACCCACAGGATGGATTTGCCAGTTTTCTATTGCCTGCCGTACTGATGTTGATTATACAACAGACTTTACTGCTGGGTGTAGGACTTTCTGCCGGAACTGCCCGAGAAAACAACCGATTCAAAGATCTCGTCCCCATTACCCGACAATATCAGGGCACTCTTCGTATCGTATTGGGAAAATCTTTTGCTTATTTTCTCATCTATGCACTTGTAGCAGCCTATATTCTGTGCCTGGTTCCCAAACTATTCAGTCTGGTACAAATTGCCCAGCCAGCTACCCTACCGGCTTTCGTTGTTCCCTATATTCTGGCATGTATATTCTTTGCTATGACATGTTCCATTTTCATTCACCACAGAGAATCATGCCTGATAATTTATGTATTCACTTCCGTACCACTCCTGTTTATTTCCGGAATCTCATGGCCTGGAGCCTCTGTACCCGTTTTCTGGAAAGTCTTTTCCTGGCTTTTCCCATCGACTTTCGGCATTAACGGATTTGTCCGAATCAATAACATGGGAGCCACACTGCCCGAGGTATTGTTCGAATACCGAGCACTCTGGTTACAAACAGGAATATACTTCCTTACCACTTGTATGGTCTACCGTCGACAGATTATATTGAGCCGTCGACATGCCATCGAACGCTTACGCATGTTCCGGTTACGGAAACTGGCTACAAAAACTTCCAAATAAGTATAGTTCAAACATATTATATCCGGACTTGCCACTCCAAGCAAGCCCGGATTATTTATCTTTATTAACACCTCTCTACGAGTGAATCCACTAGATTACTTGTAGCTTTGCAAATATTTATAAACTAGCTTATGAAACGTCTTTTTCATATACTTTTTTGGATTGCAATTCTTCAGGTGTCAATATGCCAGTTAGGTGCTTCTTCATGGGAAAATAAGACACAGCACTTTCGCATTACCGTACTGAATTCGGGAGGAGACCCTCAGCAAGGTATCATCCTAAAGGTACTGGGATACAGCACCGAATATGTCAGTGACGAACAAGGACTGATTGATTTTGAACAAACGGTAGAAAATAATTATACACGTACAGCCAGTCTCTATTTCCCCACAGATAAAAACAGGGCAGTCAAAACAATCCGCTTGGATGAATCAGCCCAAGATACGATTCTCCGGATAGACCGACCGGAAGACTTGGCTAAATACAAACAAAGCGGAAAAACATTTCCGGTCAACGGAGTCGTAATGGAAGGAAATAAACCTATCCCCCATGCGGAAATCAGTATTCAAGGAACAGGAAGACATACCTTTTCAGACCCGCACGGGGCATTCAGCATCGATGCGGATTATAGCCACATGGTCATGATCCGGGCTGAAAAAATGGAAAACAAGTACCTCGACATCGAGACCTTTCTCAGCCGTCCAGACCAACCTTTGGAGATACGGATGACACGAAAGGGAGCCGACCGTATCTACAATGCAGTAGAAACGATGCCGGAATACCCAGGAGGGATGAAAGCGTTTTTCAATTACATTAAAAGAAAAGCACACACAACCGAACTGGCTGAAAAAACGAAAAAAGAAGGAGCGGTCATGATTCAGTTTGTGGTAGAAAAAGACGGCAGCATCACCTCTCCCAGTATCGTCAGAGGATTGGATGCCCGACTGGATACAGCAGCTTTAGACGCCATCAGAGTTATGCCCGATTGGATACCGGCAAAAGACCATGGCATCAACGTACGCTGCAAATATTCGGTTCCGGTTCCGTTCAAGCGCCCGAAACCGACTCCTCCATCCCGGCCTACTACTCCTGCAAAGAAAACGGAACAAACTCCTAAGGACAGTCTGCGCACGCACATGACTCCTTCAGATTCACTGAAAACAGACTCTCTTCCAATCATGAAACCGTTGACCGTAGACTCGTTGAAGATGGATTCATTGAAGACAGACACTACGCTTGTGGCCAAAAGTGACACCCTCACTAACAAACAGTCGGTACAAACCGCCCCATCGGCAGAAGCTACAGAAGTCAAGCCTAAAAAGCGGAACTTCCTGGTACGCTTTTTCCGCTGGCTGTTCGGCATAAAGGATAAAGAAACCCCAATAGAGACACCTCAGGAAGAGAGCGTGAAGGCAGTTCACGAAGGTATGCAGCCTGCCGCTAATAAAGAATAGAATCAAACTTAATAAGACCGGTTATGAAAAAACTTTTCGTACTTTTTTTGACACTGATGTGCCTGATGAACTTACAGGCACAGAAAGTCACCCTGCAAGATGTGGCCAACGGTACCTATCGGGCACAAAGCATACAGGGGCTGAAACCGATGCTGGATGGTGAACATTACACCCAAATCAGCAAAGACCACAAACGCATCGTAAAATATTCCTTCAGGACAGGTAAGGAAGTAGAAGCCATCTTCGATGTGACCAAAGCCAGAAACTGTGAACTCAAGCGTTTTGACGACTATATCATGTCGCCAGACGAAAGCCTGATATTGATACAGACAGAGACCCAACCGATATACAGACGTTCTTTTACCGCAGTGTATTATCTTTACAATGTAAAAAACCGTACACTTGAGCCACTTTCCAATAACGGACCGCAACAGGTACCTTTGTTCTCACCCGACAGCCATCAGATAGCTTTTGTACGAAATAACAATATTTACCTGATTAAACTTCTTTTCGGTAACAGTGAATCACAGGTCACTAAAGACGGAGAATACAACAAAGTGCTTAATGGCATTCCCGACTGGGTATACGAGGAAGAATTCGCATTCAATCGAGCTTTCGACTTTAGTGCAGACAGCCGTATGATTGCCTACATACGTTTCGATGAAAGCCGTGTTCCAATGTATTCTTTCCAATGGTACAAAGGCATGGCACCCGAAAAGACAGCTTATGCCACCTACCCCGGAAGTTATGATTACAAATATCCTAAATCAGGAGCAGTCAACTCCAAAGTAAGTGTACATACATTCGATATCAAAAGTCATGTCACACGCAAAATGGAATTGCCAATAGACTCTGACGGGTACGTTCCACGTATCAAATTTACGGATGACCCTGAAAAACTGGCAATCATGACATTAAACCGCCATCAGAACCGTTTTGACCTGTATATGGCCAATCCTCGTAGTGCTGTCTGCAAAGTGGCAGTACGCGATGAAGCTGAACAATACATCAAGGAACAAGCCTATTCAAACATAGCCTTCTATCCGGAAAACATGGTTATGATGAGTGAACGTGACGGATATAACCATCTCTATCTGTACACTATTGGAGGAAACTTGGTTAAACAGATTACCAAAGGAAAATTCGAGGTTAAAGAATTTCTGGGATGGGATCAGAAAGCCAATGTGTTCTACTATACAAGTAATGAAGAAAGTCCGCTACGTACTGCTGTCTATAAGATTGACGGAAAAGGAAAAAAGACAAAACTTTCCACACGGACAGGAACCAACAATGCTTTATTCAGCAAAAACTTGAATTACTATATCAACACTTATTCCAGTGCACAGACACCGACCCTCATCACTTTGAATAACAACAAGGGACAGGAAATGGTGACCTTGCTCGACAACAAGGAGCTGAAGAACAAAATAAGCCAACTTAACATGCCGACAAAAGAGTTTTTCACTTTCAAGACCAGCGAAGGTGTAGAACTGAACGGATGGATGATGAAGCCTGCCAACTTCAACCCTTCCAAGAAATACCCTGTCATTATGCACCAATACAGTGGTCCCGGCTCACAACAAGTATTGGACAAGTGGGGCATCGGAAGCTTTGGCGATGGTGGTATGTTCGAAGCCGTGATGTGTGACAAAGGTTACATCATGGTATGCGTAGATGGACGAGGTACAGGAGGACGTGGAGCTGCATTTGAAAAGTGTACCTATCTTTCTATTGGCCTCAAAGAAGCCGCCGACCAAGCTGAAACAGCCAAATACCTGTCTACTCTTTCCTACGTGGACGGAAGCCGGATTGGCATCTGGGGATGGAGCTACGGAGGATACAACACGCTGATGTCTATGAGTGAAGGCTCAGGAGCATTTAAAGCCGGAGTAGCGATTGCAGCTCCTACCGACTGGCGATTCTATGATACGGTCTACACCGAACGTTTCATGCGTACTCCAAAAGAAAATGGAGACGGATATCGTGCCTCTTCAGCCATCAATCACGTAGCTGCACTGAAAGGAAAATTACTGCTCATTCACGGCAGCGCAGACGATAACGTGCATTTCCAGAACTTTATGGAATATAATGAAGCATTGGTACAAGCCAACATTCAGTTTGAAACACAAATCTATACGAACCGCAATCACGGCATTTCAGGAGGAAATACACGTAACCACCTTATGAACCGCGTCGTAAATTTCTTCCTGCAAAATCTATAATATCCCTACATAGGTGACATCAGAATGCATGTAATTCTGGTGTCACCTTTTTATACAAACTTATTTCTCATAGCTATGACACACATTAAAAAGCCTGAATGGCTGAAAATCCAAATTGGGACCAATGCCCGATATACAGAAACCAAACGCATTGTCGATACGCACAAGTTGCATACCATTTGTAGCAGCGGACGTTGTCCGAACCTGGGAGAATGCTGGGGAAAAGGAACCGCCACATTCATGATTGGAGGAGACATCTGCACACGTGCCTGTAAATTCTGCAATACGCTTAGTGGAAAACCTCTCCCTCTGGATCCGGAGGAACCAGAAAGAGTGGCCCAGTCCATCCAATTAATGAAACTAAATCATGCAGTCATCACATCTGTCGACCGGGATGACCTCCCCGACCTAGGGGCCTCTCATTGGGCTGCTACCCTTCAAGCCATTCGAAAAGTCTGCCCAGGAACGACCATCGAAGCCTTGATTCCCGACTTTCAAGGACATAAAGAATGGTTACAACAAGTAATAGACACACGCCCAGACATTCTGTCACACAACCTGGAAACAGTGAGACGCATCAGCCCCTTGGTACGAAGTGTTGCCAACTATGATACCAGTCTGGCCGTCATTCGGCAAATCGCAGCAAACGGATTGAAAGCCAAGTCGGGAATCATGGTAGGACTGGGAGAAACACCACAAGAAGTAGAACAGACGATGGATGATTTACTGGAAAACGGCTGCAAGATTCTCACCATCGGACAATACCTGCAACCAAGTGCCAAACATTATCCGGTGGCCGAATACATCCACCCAATGCAATTCCTGGAGTACAAAAAAACAGGCGAAAAGAAAGGATTTGAGATTGTTGAAAGTGGCCCGCTGGTACGTTCGTCTTACCATGCTGAAAAACATCTGAGGAAAATGTGAACAATTTAGTTTTTCCAATTGTTCAAATTTTAACAACAGGTGCTATTCTACTATGAATTTATTTCTTAAATACAAAGACAAAATTGTGTCATTCGGACTGCTTCCTATCATTATCACACTGATAGGGATTCATCTTTTTCCTACCACTACCATGCTGGGCATAGGACTTGCAATCAGCATTGCAGGATTGCTTTATGATATTTTCCGATTGAAAGGGCTCAATTTCTTTTTGTTACAAGGAACCATCGGTATCGGCATCTGTTTTCTCCTCAGACTGTTCACAGGTTATGAATATATTCCTCAAAACAGCCTGACTCCGACGCTGGAATTCATGTTACTGGTATGTGCCTTCATCCATGTAACAGCTCCGGAAATGTATCGGAATTTTCTCAAGAAATTCCATCTGAATTTCACGTTTTCCTATCTGCTGGAAGCCAGGCTCATTGTCGTCTTGTCCAGCATTCACTTGATTGTACTTTTCTTTTTATACAAACAACTCGCCCCTTTCTCTCCGGAGAACCATTTTGTGATTGTCTACCTAATTCCGACACTCATCTATGTACTCTGTCTGATAATCAATATCGTGGGCATACAAGTGGCAGCCACCCAATCACCTCAAGAGCAACATATCATTCGAATCATTCCTATCTGCAACGGAAAGATTTACCTTACCTCACGGCCAGACAGTAATCAGATATGGGATGCCCCCATTATCTCTCTGTTTGAAGGACCGCTGAGAAAAAGTCAGAAACATGCCAAGCTCATTGTAAAAAGATGTCAGAAACAGATGGAAATGAACTTTCCCCACAGACTGTTATATCCTCGACTTATCCTCAGTTACCGGATGCAAGGTATAATTCCCTGTTTTATTCAACTATACATTCTTCCCATCAGCCAAGAAAACGACTTTACCCTCCCTGAAGGTCGCTTCTTCTCATGCGAAGAAATCAAACAAGCGCCGGAATCGTTCAGTGAAGAGCTAAGAATGGAACATGAACGATTACAAATGGCAGCACAGGTTTGGAAAGAATTTAAATAAAAGAATCATTTATATATCAAGAAAATACAAGGAATCTTATTTAGTTCTGGTAAATGTCCTTTCCAGTCTTTTATGCTCTTGGTCTTGATATATTCTCCTTCACACGTAATGTTGGCAGCAATACAAAGTTTGGTTTGCGGACGACAAGTCTTCAATATCTCTTCCAACATTTTCTGATTCCGGTAAGGAGTTTCGATAAACAACTGAGTCTGGTTCTCCGCATATACACGAGTCTCCAGTTCTTTCAGCCGTTTGGTACGCTCTGCCGGATCAATCGGCAAATAGCCATGAAAAGCAAAACTTTGTCCGTTGAATCCAGAACCCATCACTGACAGAATAATAGAAGATGGTCCTACCAAAGGCACCACTTTCAAGTTACGACGTTGTGCAATGGCCACTACATCCGCTCCGGGATCGGCTACCGCAGGACAGCCCGCTTCTGAAATAACTCCCATAGAATGTCCTTCCAGCAAAGGCTTCAAATAACCAGAGATATCTTCAGGAGAAGTATGTTTGTTCAAAGTATAAAAAGTCAATTCGTCAATGCAAATTGCAGAATCTACCTTTTTAAGAAAACGACGTGCCGAACGCACATCTTCCACGATAAAATATTTTATTCCCGAAATAATTTCACGGTTGTATGCCGGCAACACCTTTTCTATAGGCGTATCTCCTAAAGTGACAGGTAACAAATACAATGCAACTTCCATAAAGACTCGTCAAGTCAGTTAATTCAATTCGTTCTTAATCAGCGTGTCATCCACATGTTCCAGCAAATTCTTCAGACTTATTTCCGGATGCTCCTTCATAAATCTATCCACCGCTTTCATACCCAACCATATCCCCAAAGAAGGAGGTACCTTGTCATCTTCAAACAACGGTTTCACATTGGAAGAAACATACGAACGAATCACCATCGGATCGGTTGTTTCGGCATAATGATTCTCTCTTATTTCCTGCCACAATTGCTTTTCATGCTCCTCACACCATTCTACTTCTTCCTCCGTATAGCCCAAAGAAATTTCACCAGACACATCTCCACCCAAAATAGCTTCTACCGCCCAGGCGATTTTACCTCGATACAGTAAAATATCTATTAAAGCACGATGCCCTTCTTCCCATGAAAAAGGATACTGCCCCAAAAGATAAAAAGTAAAGCAATCCGAAACAATGTATTCCGGAGACATAGAACGCCGCTGATTCACATAATAAAATCGCTTATAAAGGGGATATTCACTTCCCATATATTTATCAAGACTGATGCCTAACACACTATCTCCCACCACTACAGACTGATTCAATGCAGAGATTTGTGCATAGACCTTGGGAATAGGCAATTCAGGAATCTCTTTCTTCAAAACCTTAAATCCTTTTGTCAGTTCCTTTTCCCAACGACTCATATCCTTGAACTTCTGTTCTGCATCATCCATCAGATGAACAAGCACAGAATCAGCATAATATCCGCATAAACGTTCATAAATATCAGGAGCATCCACCGCTCCCAATTCCAGTACGTCTTCTATTAACAAACGAGTTTCCTGAGCAAATTCTGTTCTCATTCGCTGTAAAGCGAAGAAATTATTTTGCACGGAAGACTCATATTGAAGACGGTCGTATCGCGCTATCTTTATTTTTTCAAAAGAAAAATCGCCCTCCTGCTCATCAGAATGACAAGCAGAAAAGACGATTATATTCAATAATATAAAGATAAATCGATACATTTAATGATTATCCGTAAATAATATGACCATTGGCATCCTTGTATTCATCCAATCCTTTTTCATAAGTAGCCATGGCTCTCAAACTCATACCCACGCTAGAGAAACCACCATCGTGGAACAAGTTCTGCATAGTCACCTTACGAGTCAGGTCAGAGAACATTACGATACAGTAGTCCGCACATTCATCAGCCGATGCATTTCCCAGAGGAGACATCCGGTTGGCAAAGTCGAACAACTTATCCATACCTTTCACACCCGAACCGGCAGTAGTCATGGTCGGTGACTGAGAAATTGTGTTGATACGTACATGATGTTCACGGCCGTAAATATAACCGAAGCTACGGGCAATAGATTCCAATAATGCCTTTGCATCTGCCATGTCATTGTAGCCATAGAATGTACGCTGTGCAGCTACATAACTCAAGGCCAGAATAGAACCATATTCGTTGATGGCATCCAACTTCTTGGCAGACTGAATCATTTTATGGAATGAAACGGCAGATATATCCAATGTTTTTGCCAGCATGTCATAGTCCAAATCATCGTATGTACGTTTCTTGCGAACATTTGGAGACATACCTATTGAATGAAGCACAAAGTCAATCTTACCGCCCAATACTTCCATTGAACGTTTGAATACATTTTCCAAATCTTCTACGCAGGTAGCATCAGCGGGAATCACTTCACAGTTCAACTTTTCCGCCAAAGCAGATACCTGCCCCATACGTACTGCTACAGGGGTATTAGACAACGTGATGATAGCACCTTCTTCTACAGCCTTTTCTGCCACTTTCCATGCGATAGACTGTTCGTTCAATGCACCAAAAATAATACCTCTTTTTCCTTTCAGCAAATTATAACTCATATTGTTTTCAATTATAAATTTGGGACAAAGATACAAACTTTATTTACATTATTTACATTTATCGGTCCAAATTATCCAATCAGATAGTATTATATCCAGTTTTTCACTTATAAAATCAAAAAAATACAAGCTTATGTCCGCAAGAAAGCTTATTTTTGCATGCTGAATAAAAAAAGGTTTTTCATAATATTATTTAGGTTAGAATTAGATGTATTATTCTCCTGCATGCCCTCTGTGAAGACCGAATGTTCAGGTGGATAATAAAAAAACAGCCTTGGCAAGTAAAATTACCGCCAAGGCTGTTTTTCTCATTTTTATAATTAAGAATCAGTTATCTCTTACTTCCCATCCCAATGCACTAGCTCCTAATACAGCTGCATCTGCATCTTTTAACTGAGAGAGCAACAATTTAGTCTTTCCCGCATAAATCTTCAGGATGTTTTCATCAATCGCCTTCTGAATCGGCTTCATGATGTAATCGCCCGACTTGGCCAAACCACCAAACAGGATAATAGCTTCCGGACTGGAGAAAGCAATGAAGTTAGCCAATGCTTCTCCTAAAATACGTCCTGTATATTCAAAGATATCCTGTGCCAGTTTATCGCCTTTCACTGCAGCATCGTATACATCTTTCGACTGGATTTCATCTGCAGGTACGTTACGCAACAAACTGGGTTCCGTACGCTGTACCAAGAATTCGCGTGCTGTACGGGCTACTCCGGTAGCGGAACAATATGTTTCCAGACAGCCTTTACGTCCGCAACCGCACGGACGACCGTTACGGTCTACAATCACGTGTCCCAGTTCACCGGCAAAACCATCATGGCCGTAAACCAGCTGTCCGTTGACTACGATACCGCTTCCTACACCTGTACCCAAAGTAATCATGATAAAATCTTTCATACCGCGAGCTGCACCATACGTCATCTCTCCGATGGCAGCCGCATTGGCGTCGTTTGTCAACGCAGTGGGGATGCCCAACTGTTCTTCAAACATAGATGCCAACGGAATGATGCCTTTCCACGGCAGGTTCGGAGCAAACTCAATGGTTCCACTATAATAGTTTCCATTCGGTGCACCTACCCCCATACCTTTTATTTTTTCAGCTCCACCAAACTGAGACAGCAAAGGGAGGAGTTTTTTACATACTGCTTCTACGTATTCTTCGATATTTTCATATTGCTGAGTTTTGACAGAATCAGAAGCCAGCACGTTACCACGCGAGTCAACTACACCAAACACGGTGTTTGTTCCGCCAATATCCATACCTACTACATAAGGTTTTTCCATGTTTATTGCCATGACATTTCTCTATTTAGGGTTAATTATCTACGGACAAAAGTAAATAATCAGTAAAAACAGAACAAATTTTTCACCTACTATTTTTGAGAACATATCACTTTTTCTACTTTTGTGCAATACGATTAAAAATGAATTAACACAAACCCAATGATTACACTTAAAAACATTCACAAAACTTACCACAACGGCACTCCTCTTCATGTACTTAAAGGCATCGACCTGCATATTGAAAAAGGAGAATTTGTCTCCATCATGGGTGCCTCCGGTTCCGGAAAATCTACCTTGTTGAACATTCTCGGAATACTGGACAACTACGATTCAGGCGAATACTACCTGAACAATGTACTCATCAAAAACCTCAGTGAAACCAAAGCCGCCGCGTACCGCAACCGGATGATCGGCTTCATTTTTCAGTCGTTCAACCTCATTTCGTTCAAAGACGCCATGGAAAATGTGGCACTACCCCTCTTCTACCAGGGTGTCAGCCGGAAGAAGCGGAATCTGCTGGCTATGGAATACTTGGATAAACTGGGACTGAAAGAATGGGCTCATCACCTTCCCAATGAACTGTCGGGCGGACAAAAGCAACGTGTAGCCATCGCGCGGGCACTGATATCCAAACCGGAAATCATTCTGGCCGATGAACCGACCGGAGCACTCGACAGCAAGACTTCGGTGGAGGTCATGAACATCCTGAAAGAACTGCACGACCAAGAAGGACTGACCATCGTCGTAGTCACCCACGAAAGTGGAGTGGCCAACCAAACCAATAAAATCATCCACATCAAAGACGGACTGATAGAACGCATAGAAGACAATATCGACCATCATGCCTCTCCGTTCGGACAAAACGGATTCATGAAATAAACTTCCAACGCCATGACAGAACTGATACAAGAAATTTACGGAACCATCATGCGCAACAAACTGCGCACTTTATTGACCGGCTTTTCCGTGGCATGGGGCATTTTCATGCTGATTGTACTCTTGGGAGCAGGCAACGGCCTCATCCATGCATTTGAGAACCAGTCGGAAGGGATGCTCATGAACTCCATGAAAATCTATCCGGGCATGACTTCAGAACCTTATAAAGGGATGAAAGAAGGGCGAAGCATTTACCTGAAAGAAAGCGACCGGGAACTGACGGCTGCTTCCTTCCCCGACCATATTTTAGAAACAGGTGCCACCGTCAGCAAGAGTGATGTCACCCTGACCTACGGCAAGGAGGCCCTCAGCATCGAGCTGGACGGTGTACTTCCCAATTATCCTTCCCTCGAAGCCATCAAGATAAAGGAGGGGCGCTTCATCAACAAACGCGACATAGAGGAAAAACGGAAAGTCATTGTCCTCCATGAAAAGACGGTCAAAAACCTGTTCCCGCATACGGCTCCTATAGGGAAATACCTCAACGCACAAGGGGTTTCCTATCAGGTGGTAGGCATCTACAAAGACCAGAACAGTTTCTCTCCTTCGGCACTGGTACCTTTCACCACCCTGCAAACTATTTATCAGAAGGGAGACAGCATTGACAATATCACTTTTACCACCAAGGGATTGGCCAATGAAGCATTGAACGAACAATTTGAAGCCGACTACCGCCGCACCTTAGGGCTGAAAAAACAATTCTCTCCTACCGACGACGGCGCCATCTGGATTTGGAACCGTTTCACCCAGTACCTCCAGCAACAAAGCGCTACGAAGATTCTGCATACTGCCATCTGGGTGATTGGTATCTTCACCTTGTTGAGCGGCATTGTGGGAGTGAGCAATATCATGCTCATTACCGTCCGCGAACGGACCCACGAATTCGGCATCCGTAAGGCACTGGGGGCCAAACCGATGTCCATCCTCTGGCTGATTATTTCAGAAAGTGTGGCCATCACCACCTTTTTCGGGTACATTGGCATGGTAGCGGGCATTGCCGTCACGGAATACATGAACCAAGTGGCCGGAAAACAGACCATGGACATGGGTGTCTTTTCCATGACCTTCTTCGAGAACCCCACGGTCGACCTCTCCATTGCCATTGAGGCGACCCTGACTTTAGTTATCGCCGGTACGCTGGCCGGACTTTTCCCGGCACGAAAAGCAGCCAGAATCCGACCCATTGAAGCACTTAGAGCAGATTAACCATGAGACGATTTGACTTAGATACATGGGAAGAAATTCTTCTCACCATCACCCGCAACAAAACCAGAAGTTTCCTGACGGCCTTCGGTATCTTCTGGGGGGTATTCATGCTGATTGCCCTGATGGGAGGGGCCAAAGGACTGCAACAGATGTTGTCCAGGCAATTTGAAGGCTTTGCCACCAACTCCGGTTTTTTGGGTGCCAACAAAACCAGCAAGGCCTATAAAGGGTTCCAGCAGGGAAGATACTGGGATTTGGAAAACAAAGATGTAGAACGAGTCCGGAAACAGGTCAACGAGTTGGAAACCGTGACTGCCACCCTGGCCAAATGGGGCATCAATGCCATTTACAATGAGAATAAAATCTCAGGAACCCTGAAAGGCCTGTATCCCGAATACCAAAAGATTGAAGAACCCAACATCGTGTTCGGACGTTTCATCAACGACATCGACATCCGCGACCAACGGAAAGTGTGTGTCATCGGGAAGCGTATCTACGAGAGCCTGTTCCCAGGAGGGGAAGACCCCTGCGGAAAGTTCATCGAGGTCAACGGTATCTACTACCGGATTATCGGGGTCAGCATGGCCGTAGGAAACATCTCCATCCAAGGACAGTCGGAGACCTCGGTCATCATCCCTTTCACCACCATGCAGCAGAACTACAACTTCGGCCAAAAAGTACAGCTCCTCTGTTATACGGCCCGTAAAGGCTATTCCATTGGAGAGGTAGAGAAGAAAGTGGAACAGGTGATTAAAGATGCCCATCTGATTCACCCCGATGACGGACAGGCCGTGATTTTGGTCAATGCGGAAGCTATGTTCAGCATGGTAGACAACTTGTTTTCGGGCATTAAGATTTTGGGCTGGATGGTCGGACTCGGTACCCTGCTGGCCGGTGCCATTGGAGTGAGCAACATCATGATGGTCACCGTCAAGGAACGGACTACTGAAATCGGTATCCGGCGCGCCATCGGTGCCCGTCCCAACGACATCCTGTCACAAATTCTGTCGGAAAGCATGGTACTGACCATTCTGGCAGGTATGGCTGGCATTACCTTTGCCGTGTTCCTGCTGAACCTGACAGAAATGGGTACTTCCACTCCTACTGCACCCACTGAGTTCCAGATTAGTTTCTGGCAAGCCATCGGTGCCTGCGTACTACTGCTCGTATTAGGGCTGCTGGCCGGACTGGCTCCTGCCTACCGGGCCATGAGCATCAAACCCATTGAAGCCATACGCGACGAATAAATAAAGCCACAAAACAAACAAAAAAACCAAAGTTCATTATGAAAAAGTACATCAAAATCATCTCATTGGTGCTGATTGCACTGATTTTCATCGGGACCTTCGTGTTCCTGTATCAAAAATCACAGCCGAAAGACACGGCGTACGAAATTCTCCATTCACAAACCACGGATTTGGTGCAAACCACCGTAGCCACCGGAAAGATTGAACCCCGCGACGAAGTACAAATCAAACCGCAAATCTCCGGCATCATCTCCGAGGTATACAAAGAGGCCGGCCAAACGGTGAAGAAAGGTGAAATCATCGCCAAGGTCAAAGTCATCCCCGAACTGGGTTCGCTCAATTCGGCTGAAAGCCGTGTCCGTCTGGCCGAAATCAACGGACGACAGGCCGAAACGGATTTGGAACGCATGGAAAAACTCTATAAGAGCAAGCTGGTGAGCAGCGAAGAATACGAAAAGACGCTGCTGGCCGCCAAACAAGCCCGCGAAGAATTGCAGGCCGCCAAAGACAACCTGCAAATCGTAAAAGAAGGAATCACCAAGAGCAGCGCCTCCTTCAGCAGTACCCTGATTCGTTCTACCATCGACGGACTGATTCTGGACGTACCTATCAAAGTGGGGAACTCCGTCATCATGAGCAACACGTTCAACGACGGTACCACCATCGCCACCGTAGCCGATATGGGCGACCTCATCTTCCGTGGCAATGTGGACGAAACGGAAGTGGGACGTATCCGCGAAGGTATCCCTGTCAAAATCACGCTGGGCGCCTTGCAGAACATGAAATTCGATGCCGTACTGGAATACATCTCTCCGAAAAGCGTGGAAAACAACGGAGCCAACCAGTTTGAAATCAAGGCAGCCATCACGGTGCCCGACAGTGTGACCATCCGTTCCGGATACAGTGCCAATGCGGAAATCGAACTCCAGCGGGCCAACCACGCACTGACCGTACCGGAAAGTGCCATTGAGTTCAGTGGGGATTCGACCTTTGTCTACGTATTGACCGACAGTGTACCCACACAGAAATTTATCCGCCGCCAGGTACAGACCGGCATCAGTGACGGAGTAAATATCGAGATTAAGAGCGGACTGAAACCAGATGAAGCTATTCGAGGACTCAAAAAAGAAATGTAAGCCATGAGAATCAACTTGAAACAACTGGCCGTACTGAGTTTCGGCCTGCTGGCCACAGGTGCCAGCCAAGCAGAGGAAGCATGGGACTTGACCCACTGCATCGAGTATGCCATTGCCCACAACCTGACCGTCAAGCAGCAGGAAGCTGCCCGCGACAAGAGTGCAGTGGAACTGAATACTGCCAAATGGAGCCGTCTGCCCGACCTGAACGGCAGTGCCTCCCACTCGTTCAACTTCGGACGAAGCTTGCAGTCCAACAATACCTACCAGAGTATCAATACCCAAAACACGGGCTTCAACCTGAGCACCAGTGTACCCTTGTTCACCGGCATGCAGATTCCGAACAACATCGCACTTTCCAAACTGAATCTGCAAGCGGCCACGGAAGATTTGAACAAGGCCAAAGAGGATATTAGCATCCAGGTGACCTCGGCCTACCTGCAAGTGCTCTTCAACGAAGAACTGGTGAAAATAGCCCGGCAGCAAGTGGAACTGAGTCAGGAAATGCTGACCCAGAAAGAAGCCTATTTCCAAAACGGAAAAGCCTCGGAAGCGGAATTGTACGAGGCCAAGTCGCGCGTGGCACAAGACCAACTTTCACTGGTGCAGACCGAGAACGATTACCGTCTGTCTCTGCTCGACCTCAGCCAACTGCTGGAACTGCCTTCGCCGGATAATTTCCAGATTGTCAGTCCCGACATCCAGCCCGAACAACTGTTCGGAACGCTGACCTCTCCGACCGACATCTACAATCAGGCACTGCTCATCAAGCCTTCCATCAAGGCGGCACAGTATCGCTTGCAAGGCGCAGCCCGCAGCATCCGCATTGCCCAAAGCGCCTATTATCCCCAACTTAGTTTCGGGGCCGGTCTAGGTACCAGCTACTACAAAATGTCGGGTAGAGAGAATGCCAGTTTCCATTCCCAGCTGAAGGATAATTTCAGCCAATACGTGGGACTATCGTTAAGCATCCCCATCTTCAACCGACTGAGTACCCGTAACCGGGTCCGCACGGCACGCCTGGAACAAACCACCCTGAACTGGCAATTGGAGGAAAGTAAAAAGGCACTCTACAAAGAGATACAGCAAGCCTATTACAATGCCGTCAATGCAGAAAGCAAATACCAGAGCAGTCAGGTAGCCGACGAAGCGGCAGAAGCCTCCTTCAAGCTCATGAAAGAAAAATATGCCAACGGAAAAGCCAACGCCACGGAATACAACGAAGCTCGCACCAACTGGATGAAAGCTGTGTCCGACTGTGTGCAGGCAAAATACGACTACCTGTTCCGTGCCAAAATCCTGGATTTTTATCAAGGGATTCCACTTACTTTAGAAAAGTAACCCACACTGATTTTCAACGAGTTACAAAACACCATAAAAACGCCTATACGTTTCAGGAAAAACGTCTAAGCGTTTTCATCCAAACGTCTAAGCGTTTCACCTAAAACGCTTAGGCGTTTTGTTTAAAACGTACTTGCGTTTGAGTTCAAACGCCTAAGCGTTTTTTCAGACAAATAAATTGGGAAGTATTTCCGGCAAATATCCGCTTCGGATTCTCCATTCCTGCGGATACAAATTGTTGGCCCGATTGCCGATATTTTTGGCAAAGCCCAATGCCTGTCCGCGATAAGCCAACACCACATATCCTTTCGATACCTCCGGTGAAAGAGTCACCGCCTCTTTCCGCAAATAAGCCACAGCCTGTTCATAAGTCAGTTCCGCTGTCGGAAAAGCTTCTTTCCGGAATGCCGTACTCATGGCCAGTGTGTGCGAAGGCTGCCAGTCTTTCCCTTTCCATTCTCCTAGCGTGACACCGGCATGCAGCACTTTAAGCCGACTTTTCAGCAAATCATAGAGGTCTTTATGGGCCATAGGAAAAGCCACTGCTTCCATCTCTTCCACACGAAACTCATAACCTTCTGCTCCGTGTATCCATGCCTGCATCTCTCGCGGCACCTGCAGCACCGGTGTTTTTCCTCCTTTTCCTTTTTTGGGAGACTTGCCCGCCGGCTTCACCCGTACACATTCCCGGTCTTCTTCCGACGTTTTCCGCAAGACAGCCAGAAACAGTCCTTCTCCCGTTGTCTTGTGCGGCAAGAAACGATAAACCGGGAAAGTATGCTCGGTCAGGTTTCCGGTAATATGCCATTCCGGCTTCACTTCCAGAGGCAGCACCTCTGCGCCCAGCTCTTGTGTAATCCAAGCCACATTGTCTTCATTCTCTTCCCGGTTGTACGTGCAAGTGCTGTACACCAGCAGGCCTCCGGTCTTCAGACAAGGCCATATATCACGCAAAATCCGACGCTGACGCTGCCAGCACGTATCCACGTTGGCGATACTCCATTCCTGCACCGCCACTTCATCTTTGCGGAACATTCCTTCTCCCGAGCAGGGCACATCAGTCAGAATCACATCGAAGAGAGGGCCCAGTTCCGTAAAATCCGCCGGATCGTTGTTCGTTACCATCACCTCCGGATTTCCCCATTTGACCAGATTCTCAGCCAGTACCTGCGAACGGTTGCGCATCACCTCATTGGCCACCAGCAGACTGCCTTCGGGCAACACCGACCGGGCCAGTGTGGATTTTCCTCCAGGAGCCGCACACAAGTCGAGCATCACAACCGGTTTCTGCACATACTGCCGGAGTGCCTGGGCCAAAAACATGGACGATGCCTCCTGCACATAATAACATCCGGCGTGAAACAACGGGTCGAACGTGAACGCCGGCCTGCCGGACAGGTAGTATCCTTCCGGACACCAGGGCACTGGTGTGCTGTCCACAGGAACAGAAGTACATTTATCCTGATTGATACGGATGCTGACCGGAGTCTCCTTTTCCAAGGCTTCCTCCAACGCAGAAAAGTCGGCATCCCCCATCAGCCGACGTGTGCGAATGACAAAATCAGAGGGTAAATTCATGATGACGCTAAGCAATTATGTTACGCCGGCAAAAATAAAAAAAATTAGCTACCTTTGCAAAAACAAAAAAATCCAATCATGAAACAATATCTTGACTTGTTGCACCGCATCCGTACGGAAGGCGTACGCAAAGACGACCGTACCGGCACAGGCACCCTCAGCGTGTTCGGCCACCAGATGCGCTTCAACCTGGAAGACGGCTTCCCGCTCGTCACAACCAAAAAACTCCACCTGAAATCCATCATCTACGAACTGTTGTGGTTCCTCAAAGGGGATACCAACGTGAAATACCTGCAAGAACATGGCGTCAGAATCTGGAACGAATGGGCCGATGAAAACGGAGACCTAGGCCATATCTACGGCTACCAATGGCGCTCCTGGCCCGGCTACGACGGTACGTTCATCGACCAGATTTCGGAAGCGGTGGAAACCATCAAGCATAATCCCGACTCCCGGCGCATCATCGTCAGTGCCTGGAACGTGGGCGACTTGAACCACATGAACCTTCCCCCGTGCCACGCGTTTTTTCAGTTCTATGTGGCCAACGGCCGACTGAGCCTGCAAATGTACCAGCGCAGTGCAGACACCTTCCTGGGCGTACCGTTCAACATCGCCTCCTATGCCCTGCTGCTGCAAATGATGGCACAGGTGACCGGACTGAAAGCGGGTGATTTCATCCACACGCTCGGAGATGCCCACATCTACTTGAATCACCTGGAGCAGGTGGATCTCCAGCTGACACGTACTCCCCGTCCGCTACCCACCATGAAAATCAATCCGGATGTAAAAGACATCTTCAGTTTCCAGTACGAAGATTTCCAGCTGGAGAACTACGACCCGTGGCCACATATCGCCGGAAAAGTATCTGTGTAACAAATCATAAAGAACAGAAATATGACCTTATCCATCATTGCCGCCATCAATCGGAAACGAGGTATCGGCTATCAGAACAAACTGCTTTATTGGCTACCTAACGACCTGAAGCGCTTCAAGGCACTCACCACCGGCCACACCATTCTGATGGGACGGCATACCTTTGAATCTCTCCCCAAAGGCGCTCTGCCTAACCGGAGAAATGTCGTACTAAGCAGAAAGGATTTGCATTTTGAAGGAGCAGAATGCTTCCACACGCTGGAAGAAGCCTTGAAATCCTGCAAAGAGGAAGAAGAAGTCTTCATCATCGGAGGAGCCATGCTCTACACGGAGGCCCTCCCGCTGGCCGACCGCCTCTATCTGACAGAAGTGGAAGACGAACAAGTGCCCGCCGACACATTCTTCCCGGAAATAGACCGCCGTATATGGCAAGAAAAAAGTAGAGAATGCCATCCGACGGACGAAAAGCATCTCTACTCATATAGTTTCGTTGACTACGAACGTACACAAGAATAAGTGTCACGCATCAATCATCGTCATTCGCCAGGTCCATGATTGGCATCTGGCGTTTGATGGCTTCACGGAAAGAAATGATTGTTTCCGAACGTGACAGGCCCAGCGGCTGAAGTTTGTCATGAATGATTTCCAGCAGGTGATGATTGTTCTTCGCATAAATTTTGATAAACAAGTCATACTGCCCGGTGGTGAAATGACATTCCACGACTTCCGGAATGTGCTTCAATGCCTCCGTAACGGAATCAAACTGTTCCGGGTCTTTTAAATACAAACCGATATAGGCACAAGTTTCATAGCCTATCTTTTCCGGATCAATGATAAATTCTGAACCTTTCAGAATTCCCAGGTTCGTCAACTTCTGAATTCGCTGATGAATAGCGGCTCCCGATACATTACACGCGCGTGCCACTTCCAGAAATGGAATACGTGCGTTACCTGCAATCATGCGCAGGATCTGTTCGTCTAAGGTGTCTAATTGATGATGTCCCATCTTCTATGTTTTTGTATTTATGCAAAGGTAATACATTTTCTTCATACAATCTCAATATTTATAACCTTTACTTGATTTTTAACATGAAATTTGTAGAAATACAAGGACTTATCTTCAACTTACAGTTTTCATGTTCCAACCGCTACATTCAGCAAACAGCAGGCGTATCCTGTCTCAGAATTGAAACAAGGCAGTGAATACAATACGATTGTTTTTCACCAAATGCGTATTGGTCACGCGGGCCTTTGCTGTATAATCTCCATACCAGGCACCTGTCCAGGTATATTCGGCTCCGATTTTCCAGTTTGGACGGTTATAAGTAAATTCAGCACCCAACGTATTCAACTGGTCAATATCGGTTCCAGTCCCCAACACTCCGGTCACTTCTTTCGATGCACCCAGGTTTTTCAGATATCCGGCAAAGATTCCGCCACGGAAGGTACTTCCATACATCATATTCAACCAAGTATGGGAAACGCGCACCGGGGTATATTCCTGTTCCCCGGTCCGGGAATCAGTGGAAGTAATGCCATAACCTCCGATAGTACTGGCCTGTGTGAGATTGGAGCCCAGCACACTCTTGGCAGCCAACAGGAAACGCTGGTGTGTATACTTCACATGTGCCTCGGCAGAAACTCCCGTAATGCGTTCGCTCACCTTGTAGGTTTTTCCATCATATTCCGACTGCGTACGAGGAGTAATGGAAGACACATGTACGCCTGCTCCGGCCAACAGCCCCGGACGTTTATAATCCATTCCCAGATAAAATTCCGGCGTACATCCGTTCTTGATGAAACTCTGGTTCTTCTGAGTAGTTGTCGCACCTGTCTGATTGGAAGACGGACCAACCGACAGATATTGCGACTGCCATACTGCGGCAGCAGTCAGCACGAAATGTTTTTCCGTCAAACGGTAGCGCACCTGAGGCGCACGGCTGAAAGGCTGATAAGGAGCTCCCATATTCAGGTTCAAGATATCGGGCGACACATCTCCATACAAAGGATGCCAGGTCTGTCCTACCAGCAACGCAGATTTTCCCCAATCCAAATTAAAATAGGCGTGACGAATACGAATCAGCGAATAGGTGGTACCTGAACCGCGGAAGTCTATCTCTACCTTTGCCGAAGTCTTAGCCTTTCCCCACATCGGCCCGGTCACATCCACTCCCAACCTAGTATATAAGGTATAGAAATTGCCGTCGGGCTTTGCATTCAAATCCTTTCCATCCGCATCGGGAGCCACATCCTTGGGATACATATAAAAAAGTCCATCCACTGTCTCCGAATTGGAACGGCTGTTATAAAACAGGTCCGTACGTACCTGGCCATAAAACTTATAGCCAAAATCTTTCTTCTGAGCCATTACTCCCGTCGAAACAACGGCCATGGCCCACATCAAAAAGAATTGTTTTTTCATTTGATTTCACTTTTATCCTTTACTGGCTGCAAAAGTAGCCATAATCTGTTGAACAGCCAAACAAATCGCTACAAGGAACGTACCCGGCGGAACCAGCACACGAACCACACCGCCGCTACCAACGTACAGCCTCCTCCAATGGCATAGGAGACTTCACTCCCCAACGAAAAACCTTCGGGGGCAATAAACAAATAAGTGGAGCAGACACATGTCATGAACAGGGCAGGCACTAAGGTTACCCAGTAATTTTTCCGGGCTCCCACCAGATAGGCAGTAATGGCCCATAGTGTAAAGACAGATAAAGTCTGGTTACACCAGGCAAAATACCGCCAGATAATCTTGAAGCCTTCCGCATCGCCAAAACTGTAGACCAGCAATCCTACGGTGACCAGAAAAATCGGAATACTGATGGCCAGACGTTTTCCGATAGAACGCTGCTCCACGCGGAAGAAATCGGCCACAATCAGACGGGCCGAGCGGAGAGCTGTATCGCCACTCGTTATCGGAGCTGCCACAATACCCAGAATGGCCAGGATACCGCCAAAGGTGCCCAACCAGTCCTTGGAAATGTCAGTGGCTACCTTGGCTCCTGAATAAGCCACTCCTGTCACCTTGTCTACAATGCCGTTTTCCTGAAAGAAATACGTCGCAGCGGCTGCCCAAATCAGCGCCACAATACCTTCGGTTACCATCGCCCCGTAAAACACCGGACGACAATGTTTCTCATTGGTAATGCAACGCGCCATCAAGGGGGATTGAGTGGCATGGAAACCGCTGATGGCCCCACAGGCAATGGATATGAACATCATCGGGAATATGGGGTTTTTCTCATACTTGGTTCCAAATCCTTCCCATATCTCCGGAAGAGCCGGACTTTTCACATACAGCATGACCAGAATTCCTACCGCCATGAACAACAGGGCAAATGCAAACAAAGGATATATCCGACCGATAATCTTGTCGATAGGAAGCATGGTGGCCAAAATATAATACAAGAAGATGACCACCACCCAAAAATACACATTCAAGGAAGCAGGTGTCATTCCGGCCAACAGTTCTGCAGGTCCCGATACAAATACAGCACCCACCAGAATCATCAGCAATACCGTGAATACACAAGCTACATTTTTCGTTCTTATTCCCAGATAACGACCGATAATTTCCGGCAAGCTTTCCCCTTTGTGCCGCAATGACAAGGTGCCGGACAGAAAATCGTGGACCGCACCGGCAAAAATCGTACCGAACACAATCCACAAGTAAGAAGCCGTGCCGAACTGTGCACCCATGATAGCCCCGAAAATAGGCCCTAAGCCGGCAATATTCAAGAACTGAATCATAAAGATTTTCCACGTAGGAAGTGGAATGAAATCAACTCCGTCCGTCAAGGTCAATGCCGGAGTTTTTCGGGCAGAATCAGGTGCAAACAACGTGTCGATGTATTTTCCATAAACCCAATATCCTACCACCAGTAAAACCAATGCGATAGTAAATGTGACCATAGATTTTCGATTTATCTCTTATTTCGGCGCAAAAGTAATAAAAAAGAGAAAACTGATGCCATAATAAGATAATTTTAATTTATGAAAAAACCTCCATTTCTATAAAAACACATTCAGTTCTCTTCCGTTTATAAACAAGATTGGAACCTGATGCAAGATATACTACCACACATTGCTTCGAAAACTGCATTTTCAATTTGTCTCTGCAAACAGCTTTAATTATATTTGCGCAAATTTTGAATCCGACATGCGAATACTTATCAGTCTGCTATTCATAGGCTGCTCTCTTTTTATACAAGCACAGCCTAAAAAAGAAATTCGTGCCACCTGGCTGACCACGCTTGGAGGGATGGACTGGCCTTCCAAAAAAGCCAATTCTCCGCAAAGCATCGAAGCACAAAAAAACGAACTAAGACACCAACTGGATGAATTGAAAGCCGCTCATTTCAATACTGTACTTTTCCAGACTCGTCTCCGGGGAGATGTCATATATCCTTCCGCTTTTGAAACGTTCGCAGAATGCCTGACAGGACATACCGGAAAGAATCCCGGATATGACCCCCTCCAATTCGCCGTAGAAGAATGTCACAAACGGGGACTGGAATTACATGCCTGGCTGGTATGTATCCCTATTGGCAACCAGCGTCAGGTAGGTTTGCTGGGAAAAAATTGTGTAACCCGAAAACAGCCGAAACTCTGTAAACAGTTTCAAGGAAGCTGGTACCTGGATCCCGGAAATCCCGGAACTGCCGAGTACCTCAGCCAAATTGCCAAAGAAATCGTCTCTCATTACGATGTAGACGGTATTCACCTAGACTATATCCGCTATCCGGAACAAGGTGAAAAGTTTCCCGACCAAGATACCTACCGGAAATATGGGAAAAAACAAGACCTCAAACAATGGCGAAGAAACAACATCACCCACATTGTCCGACGCATCTATACAGAAGTCAAGAAGCTGAAACCTTGGGTGAAAGTAAGCAGTTCTCCCATTGGAAAGTTCAACGATACCCGACGTTATTCATCTTTTGGATGGAACGCCTACAGCACAGTATACCAAGATGCTCAAAAATGGCTCGATGAAGGAATACAAGATGCCTTGTTCCCGATGATGTATTTTCAAGGGAACCATTTTTATCCTTTTGCACTCGACTGGCTGGAAAACAAGAACGAACGCTGGGTCGTTCCCGGACTGGGCATCTATTTTCTTCACCCCAAAGAGCAAGACTGGAAACTGGATGAAATTATACGGCAAATCTATTTTACACGAAAAATCGGATTGGAAGGACAAGCCTATTTCCGCAACAAATTCCTGCTTGACAATACCAAGGGAATTCTAGATGAACTTAAAAACAACTTCTACGTCTATCCTGCAGTAGTCCCTCCTATGACATGGGCCAAAAGTGAAATTCCGGCAGCACCCTCCTCTCCTTCCCTGAGCTTGCAAGAAAATGGTATCCGCATGAGTTGGAAAGCTTCCACGTCTTTACCCGGAGGTATTTATTACCGTGTATATGCATCAGATACTTACCCGGTAGATACAGAAAAAGCTCAAAATCTGATAGTCACACGCACCGACAGTTGTCAGTACACATTCATAGGCAGTCTTTCTGAAAAAGGAGGAATCTATTGGGCTGTTACCACTGTCGACCGATATGGACATGAAAGCATCCCACTGGCCCTGAACATGCCTCAGAAAACAGAGCCTTCCATTCTATACGGAAAATATCCTTCTGTTCCTCAAGGATACACTCTCATTATCAGCGATGTGACCGGACTGGAAATTCTACGTACGACAGATCCCGAGAAAGATATACCCAAAAACATCGGGAAGGGATTTTTCCGATTCAGCCTGATGGCTCCCGACGGAAGCATTACCCCGGCAGGAGTCACGATATACTGAGAAGGTTTTATTCCAAAACGCATGGTAATAAAAGGAATAATCACTAAATTTGCACATTCAATTGAAATAAACAAACTTACTATACTCATGAGCAATCAACGATACATGCAGCGCGGCGTATCTGCATCGAAAGAAGATGTACACAACGCCATCAAGAACATTGACAAAGGTATTTTCCCGAACGCATTCTGTAAAATTATTCCTGATATTCTAGGAGGTGATCCGGAATACTGCAACATCATGCATGCCGACGGAGCCGGAACAAAATCCTCACTGGCCTATTTGTACTGGAAAGAAACCGGCGACTTGTCTGTATGGAAGGGCATCGCACAGGATGCACTGATTATGAACATTGATGACTTGTTGTGCGTAGGTGCGGTAGACAATATCTTGGTATCTTCTACCATTGGACGCAACAAACTGCTTGTACCGGGTGAAGTGATTTCAGCCATCATCAACGGCACGGACGAACTGCTGGCCGAACTCCGCGAAATGGGCGTCGGTGTATATGCTACTGGTGGAGAAACCGCTGATGTAGGCGACTTGGTCCGCACCATCATCGTAGACAGTACGGTGACTTGCCGTATGAAACGTGCGGATGTCATCAACAACGCCAATATCCGCCCGGGGGATGTGATTGTGGGTCTGGCTTCTTACGGTCAGGCAACTTATGAGAAAGAATACAACGGTGGTATGGGCAGCAACGGACTGACCAGTGCGCGTCACGATGTGTTCAGCAAATACCTGGCAGAGAAATATCCGGAAAGCTATGACCACGCTGTGCCTGAAGAACTGGTTTACAGCGGCAAGCTGAAGCTGACGGATACCGTAGAAGGCTCTCCGCTGGATGCCGGCAAACTGGTGCTTTCTCCGACACGTACCTATGCTCCGGTAGTCAAGAAATTGCTGGATGCCCTGCGTCCACAAATCCACGGTATGGTTCACTGCTCAGGTGGCGCCCAGACAAAAGTGCTGCACTTCGTAGGCGACAACTGCCGGGTTATCAAAGACAACCTCTTCCCTGTGCCTCCTTTGTTCCGCACCATCAAGGAACAGAGCGGTACCGACTGGGACGAAATGTACAAAGTGTTCAACATGGGACATCGTCTGGAAGTCTACCTGTCACCGGAACATGCAGAGCAGGTAATTGAAATCAGCAAGTCGTTCAACATCGATGCCCAGATTATCGGACGCATCGAAGAAAGCGACCACAAAGAACTGATTATCCGTTCCGAATTCGGAGAATTCAAATATTAATCATCCAAACAAGAAGGGGCAGGATGTGCCGTAAACCTGCCCCACTTGTTCTCACTCTTACGATTGTATGAAACCGCAAGAAAAGCAAGGATGTGTTATCGGCATCGGATTACTTATTTTATGGTTTGTCCTTTTCTTTCTCAGTATTGAATTTGACGCTCCCATTCTAAAAGGTCTAAGTTTTGGAATTCCAGGGTTTGCCATTTCCTTTATTTATGGGAAATACTTTGGTGTCAAAGAGTTTCAATGGAAAGCTAAAAGAGACTTACCACTCATCTTGCTGGGGCTCATATTGTTGGTATTCTTTACCTGGATGGCCTATAGCAGATTATGGTAAACAAATACCTATCTAATCACTCAACTGTATAAGCATTCCATTAGAATGGCAGAAAACAATACATTACTGGAAAAATTAGACGGTTTGGTTTCACGTTTTGAAGAGGTCTCTACACTTATTACAGACCCGAATGTGATAGCCGACCAAAAACGATACGTCAAACTGACTAAAGAATATAAGGAACTGGGCGACATTATGGCTGCCCGCAAAGAATATTTGCAATGCCTCAACGGACTGGAGGAGGCTAAAATGATGATGTCCGAAAACGACCCGGAAATGAAGGAGATGGCCCGCGAAGAAGCGGCTGCCTGTGAAGCCCGTATTCCCCAGCTGGAAGAAGAAATCAAACTGTTGCTGGTACCTGCCGACCCGCAAGATGACCGCAATGCCATCCTGGAAATCCGTGGAGGTACGGGAGGAGATGAAGCTGCTATCTTTGCCGGCGATTTGTTCCGCATGTATTCCAAATATTGTGAACGCAAAGGCTGGAAACTGGAAGTATCCAGCGCCAACGAAGGTGCTGCCGGAGGTTTCAAGGAAATTATCTGTTCTGTCACGGGCGACAAGGTATATGGTACTTTGAAATATGAATCAGGAGTACACCGCGTACAGCGTGTGCCAGCCACAGAAACTCAGGGACGTGTTCATACATCAGCAGCCTCGGTTGCCGTACTTCCCGAAGCAGAACCATTCGATGTAGAAATCAACGAAGGTGAAATCAAATGGGACACTTTCCGAAGCGGAGGTGCGGGAGGTCAGAACGTGAACAAGGTAGAATCGGGGGTCCGTCTGCGCTACAACTGGAAGAACCCGAACACGGGTATCGTGGAAGAAATCCTTATCGAATGTACGGAGACTCGCGACCAACCGAAGAACAAGGAACGTGCCCTGAGCCGTCTGCGTACTTTCATCTACGACAAGGAACACCAGAAATACATCGACGACATCGCTTCCAAACGAAAAACCATGGTGAGTACCGGTGACCGTTCGGCCAAAATCCGCACGTACAACTATCCGCAAGGACGTATCACCGACCATCGCATCAACTACACCATCTATAACCTGGCAGCCTTCATGGACGGCGACATTCAGGACTGCATCGACCATCTGATTGTGGCCGAGAATGCAGAACGATTGAAAGAAAGCGAATTATAAAAGTAAGGTGTATAATTTTACCCCTTACCGTGAACAATAAAGTCACATTATTACCATTAATCATAAAAACATTATGAACAAACAGGAATTATTTGAAAACATCAAAAAGAAAAAATCTTTTTTATGTGTAGGACTGGATACCGATATCAAGAAAATTCCGGAACACCTTCTGAAAGAAGAAGACCCGATTTTCACATTCAATAAAGCAATCATCGATGCCACTGCCCCTTACTGTATTGCCTATAAACCCAATTTGGCCTTCTATGAAAGTATGGGTGTAAAAGGATGGATTGCTTTTGAAAAGACAGTGGAATACATCAAAAAGAACTATCCTGACCAGTTCATTATTGCCGATGCCAAACGTGGCGATATCGGTAACACTTCGGCTATGTATGCCCGCACTTTCTTTGGAGAACTGAACATCGATTCTGTCACTGTAGCTCCCTACATGGGTGAAGACAGCGTGACTCCGTTCCTCACTTATGAAGGCAAATGGGTCATCTTACTGGCACTGACTTCCAACAAAGGCTCACACGACTTCCAGCTTACGGAAGACAAAGAAGGCGAACGTCTGTTCGAGAAAGTATTGCGCAAATCACAGGAATGGGCCAACGACCAGAACATGATGTACGTGGTAGGTGCCACTCAGGGACGTATGTTTGAAGATATCCGTAAAATCGTCCCCCACCACTTCCTGCTGGTTCCGGGAATCGGTGCACAAGGTGGTTCATTGGAAGAAGTCTGCAAATATGGTATGACCAAGGAATGTGGTTTAATTGTCAATTCAAGCCGTGCCATTATTTATGCCGATAAGACTGAGAACTTTGCCAAAGTAGCAGGTGAAGAAGCACAAAAAGTACAGCAGCAAATGGAAAAACAACTGGTCAACATCTTGTAAACAAGACTACTGACTCATCATTGCACAAAGAAGTATAAAGTGTCCATAGAGAAGGAGACTTTATACTTTTTTTATTTTAAAATCTATACAAAAAGTCTTAAATCAAGAGAGATTTTGGGCGCACACATAAAAATCAGAGGACATTTCAGGCAAATAATTGGCATTTTTCACTGATATATAAAAAAAAAATACGTAATTTGCATAATTAAGTAGTAAGTATGCTTTTTTCAAATAACAACAATTTGAAAAACAACAAGAAAAATAAAGCAACAAAAGATAATCAAATATGGAGTTCTCAGCGAAACAAATTGCGGAATACATCCAGGGAATTATAGTAGGAGATGAAAATGCCAAAGTACATACCTTCGCTAAAATAGAAGAAGGCATACCGGGTGCATTATCTTTTCTATCCAACCCCAAATATACTCATTACATATATGAAACCCAGTCGTCCATCGTACTGGTCAATAAAGATTTCCACCCAGAGCATGAAATCAAGGCTACTCTGATTAAGGTAGACGATGCATACGAAAGTCTGGCTAAATTAATGACGCTTTATGAAATGAGTATACCGAGAAAGAAAGGAATCAGTTCCTTAGCTTCCATTGCAGAAAACGTCAAGATAGGAAAAGATGTATATATCGGTCCTTTTGTCTGTATTGAGGAAGGAGCCGAAATTGGAGACAATGTATACATACACCCACAAGCTACCATAGGAAGTAATGCCAAAATTGGTGCAAATACCATTCTTTACCCTCATGTCACTGTGTACCACGATTGCAGAATCGGCAACAACTGCATTCTGCATGCAGGTGCAGTCATCGGAGCCGATGGCTTTGGATTTGCTCCCGCACCGGAAGGTTACGAGAAAATTCCTCAAATTGGAATCGTCATAGTAGAAGACAATGTGGAAGTGGGTGCCAATACCTGCATAGACCGTGCCACTATGGGAGCGACTCTCGTACATCAAGGAGTGAAACTCGACAATCTAATACAAGTAGCCCACAACGTAGAAATCGGCAAAAATACTGTAATGGCATCTCAGGTAGGAATTGCCGGATCGGCCAAGATTGGCGAATGGTGTATGTTTGGGGGCCAAGTAGGAGTAGCCGGCCATATCAAGGTAGGAGATCATGTAAACGTAGGGGCTCAGTCAGGCATCCCGGGAAATACCAAGTCTCACTCCACTCTAATGGGATACCCGGCCATCGACCCCAAGCAATTTGCACGCTCTGCAGCTATCTATAAAAAGCTTCCAGACATGTATGTAGAACTCGGACGTTTGCAGAAGGAAATCGAAGAATTAAAAAAACAACTAAATAAATAGGCCCATGTTGAAACAACAAACCTTAAAAGGCAGCTTTTCACTCAATGGTAAAGGACTCCATACGGGAGTTAAACTTACCGTTACGTTCAATCCTGCCCCAGAGCATCACGGGTATAAAATACAGCGTATCGATTTGGATGACCAACCCATATTGGATGCCGTGGCTGAAAATGTAGTGGACACCACCCGTGGAACAGTTTTAGCAAAAAACGGGGTAAAAGTTAGTACCGTAGAACATGCACTGGCTGCTTTGTATGCAGCAGGTATAGACAACTGCTTGATTCAGGTAGACGGACCAGAATTCCCGATTCTGGACGGCAGTGCCAAAGCCTATGTGGAATGCATCAAGCGAGTAGGTATCGAAGAACAAGCTGCTCCGAAAGACTATTACATCATCAAGTCCAAAATTGAATTCCGTGACGAAGAAACAGGTTCATCCATCATTGTTCTGCCCGATGACAAGTTCAGCGTCAACACATTAATATCTTATGACTCCAAGATTCTGACAAACCAATATGCTACACTGGAGAACATGGGAGATTTCCCTACAGAAATTGCTTCCGCACGTACATTTGTGTTTGTCCGTGAAATCGAACCGTTATTAAATGCAGGACTCATCAAAGGGGGAGACTTGGACAATGCCATTGTCATTTATGAAAAACAGATGACTCAGGAAAGTTTTGACAAGCTGGCTGATGTCATGGGAGTTCCTCACATGGATGCCAGCCACCTGGGATACATCAACCACATTCCTTTGGTATGGCCCAATGAACCGGCACGCCACAA
>ULNJ01060625.1_pt1 | contig 44191 bp, 44 predicted proteins | sample 1951891 | NCBI WGS metagenome assembly ULNJ01 (sample SAMEA4835574, study PRJEB28245) | human gut metagenome | biome: gut microbiome; material: fecal sample | place: Denmark | collected 2008 | reverse complement strand
GATTTATATCGATAATCTCACTGGATAATTTTAATGCCTGATTTATAGTAAAACAAATTTTATTATCTATATCTTTAATTTGAATATTCTTTTCTCTTTTTTCTAATGTTCTATCAATATCATTTAAAACTCTCGCAAAATATAATAAATCTTTTTTTGTATCAAAAATTGTAGTAATTGCAACAGCATAATTAATATAACACATTTCAAGTTCTATATTTTTTTCTCTTAATCTTTGCATCAATTCTTCGCCGTTAATATTAGATTGATTGGTTAAAATCACAATTTTTGTCATATCAAAATCAAAAAAATTATGAGAAATGTTGTAGCCAATAATTTTTAAATTTTTTAAATTACTTATAGACTTTTTGAATAAATTTAAGTTTATTTGAAGTTTGTCAAAGTAATCTTTTCCATACTTATCCATAAAATTAATACATTCATCTATAGATGCCATAAGAATATATGAAGGACTAGAACTTTCAAAAATCGCTAAACTTTTAGCCACTTTTTTCACGTCTATTCTATCGCTACAAATATGCAACAATGCCGTTTGAGTTAAACTAGGTAATGTTTTATGTAAACTATTGATAACGATATCTGCACCTTTTTGACAAGCCGAATTATTGGTTATGTATAAATGAGCCCCATGTGCCTCATCTACAATTAAAGGAATATCATACTTATGCACAATTTCAGCAATTTTTTCAATATCAGAAATTACTCCTTCATAAGTTGGAGAAGTTATAAGAACGCATTTTATCTTCTTATTTTTTTTTAAACATGATTCAACATCTTCAGGATTAATTTGCATATGTATCTTAAACCTTTCATCAAAATGTGAAGGAATAAAAGAACATTTCAAATTCATAAGTTCAATAGCATGAAAAACAGATTTATGACTATTTTTTGCTATCAAAATCTCATCTCCATTTTCACAAATGCTTTTAATTGATGCTAAAATTCCACAAGTGCTTCCATTAACAAGAAAAAAAGTGTTTTTGGTTTTATATAATTTAGATGCAAACTCCATTCTTTCTTTTAAAATTCCACTCGGATTATGTAAATCATCAAAACCGTCAATTTCAGTTATATCAATATCATAAGGTAAAGAATTATGTAAAAATCTATGCCTTTTATGCCCTGGCATATGCATTGCAATTATATGTTTTTTGGAATATTTTTTTAATAAGTCGTATAATTTCATGATGAGCTATTATACCATAAATTAACAAAAATTACAACTTATCCATATTAGCCAACACCTAAAATTTGTTAATATATAACTAACAATTAATTATAAAATAATGATCCCTCAAAAAATAAATCAAGCCCAACAATATGTCGGGCAATATTTAAAGTTTATTTGTCATTTTTACGAAACGACCTAAATTATCTCTATCAAGATTTTTCCAATTTTCACTTGGCACAATAGAAGGTCTTTCATAAGGTTTTACTATTCCAAAGTAATCTCGACTAAAAAATATGAACCCCAGCAAATTCCCAGAGTTCGTATTATTCACTAATGGCGGAGAGATAGGGATTCGAACCCCAGGAGGCTATTAACCTCAACGGTTTTCAAGACCGCCGCTTTCGACCGCTCAGCCATCTCTCCATATTTTTATTTGCATTATCCATTATACATATTTTTTTTTATTTTGCAAGTATTTTTTTATTTTTTTTATAAATTCATCTTTTTTATTTTATTCTTGTTTAAAAATTATTATTTCATCTATCATCTTTATGATTTTTACTTGTTAACTTTTTTAACGTAAATTCCCTTCATATAATTTTTATCTTCTATATTCTTAAAATTCACTTTTTCCTAATAAATAATCTGTTGAAACATTAAATATCTCGGACAACTTAATTAATGTATCAAAATTACATTCCCTTTTTCCATTTTCCCAATATGATATCAATCTCTCACTAACAAACATCACATCAGCAAGTTGCTTACGTGTAATCCCCTTCTCTAATCTTATTTCTCTTAATCTATCCTTAAATTTATTCATTTTTACGATTATAGAACTTTTTGTTCTAAAATGCTTGACATGGAACATTTTGTTCTATATAATATTTGTAGATTTTATTAATAAAATTCACAGGATAGAAAAGAATTAAAAGGAGAAACTATGGAAAAAGAAAAAATTAATACAATAATATTGCAATATAAAAATCTTTTGCCTCAAGATAAGATAATGCTATTAAAATCTACATTAGAAAAAGCCGATGATAATGTTTATGAGACTATATTAACCACAAAAATTTATAATCCTACAACCACCCTAATTCTTTCAATATTTCTTGGAGGAATTGGAGTTGATAGATTTTATATTGGTGATATAGGAGTGGGCGTATGCAAACTTTTATTTGGATTTCTTACATTTGGTATATGGCCACTAATTGACATTTTTTGTTCTTATAAAAAAGCCAAAGCAAAAAATCTTAATAATTTATTATCAAATATAAATAGTAATTAAAATTGTTAACAAAAAGTCTTTACTTTTAAGTAAAGACTTTTTATATTTCATAGTTTTTTATTTAAACTCAACCACTACCCTTGCTTGAACATCTACAGAACCTATCATTGTAGTATCATCTAATCCTTCATTATATGTCTTATATAAAGTTGAACAAGAATATACATATTCTTCTTTTATGCTTTTTACTTGCATATCTTCTTTACCTGAAATTTTTTGTGCTTTTACTTTCGCATTTTCTAATGCGTCTAATAAAACATCTGCATATACTTCTTCCATATTTGAAATTTTATAAACAACATTTCTTATGCTTGTTGTGCCATTCTCCATTGCAACATCAATCAAATTTTTCAAATTATTTAAACTTTCAACATCAAAACTAAAAGTTGTTATTGAATAATATCCAACTAATGTTTTCCCTGCATTATAATCATAACTAGGATATGATGTATAACTGTCAACGACAATATTATCTTTTGAAACGCCTGCCTTGCTTAAACCATCGACAACTTTATCAAAAATATCAAAATTTGTATCTTTTGATTTTTTTATATCCAAATCCAAAGTTTCAATTACAGCAGTAATCCTTGCCAAATCTGGAGTAACACTTTTAGTAGCATTGCCTATAATACATAAATTAAGATCATCTTGAATAGTCTCAATTTTTGTTGTAGGTATTTCTTCTGTGTATTCAACTATTTCTTCTGCATTCGCTGATGATAATTTTTTGACTATAATAGGATCTTTAGGGGCAAGTGTAACTCCCAATATTCCTATAAAAAGTAAAATAAATGCAAGCGAACAAATTATCAATCTTTTTGTATTTCTCATAACTAACCTCCTACATTAGCATGTAACTAAAACTAAAAATTATTTAAGTTTGCTATTTTTAGTCATAAAAAAACAAAAAAATATTTTTTCTATATAATTTCTTTCTTTTTATAATAAAAATTTTATTTTTTTATTAATTTTCTGCCTATATTTTATAATTGTTATTATTAAGACCAAAATTTCAATAAAATCTAATATTGCGTTTGTAAAAGTTAAATTCAAAATATTGTATGTAATAATCATAATATTAGGGGGAACCATTAATATTCTTACTAAATTTATATTTCTAACAAACATTGCTAAATTAAAAATTTCATAACTTATGATTGCTATTATATCGAGTATATTCTCAAAAAAAATAATTCCAAATATTAAATAAAAACTTGAGAACATAAAAAATACCACTTTTGAGGGTTGTTTATTTAATTTTTCACAAATATACAATAGTATAACTCTAAAAATTGAAATTATAGTACTTATACCACCAACAAAAACCCCTAATGTCAAAAAAGATGCAGCATAAAAAATATTCGCAATAATTTGAAAAAATAAAAACCTTTTTCTTATATTTGTGTTATAAGAAAAACAAACCAGCACCAATGCTATTAAACCTAAAATCTGTGCAAAAATAAAATCCCAAGTCATAAAAAAGTTGTATGGCACTCCATACAACAATATATTATTTTTACATTAAATAAGTTAAAAAGAATTATTATTTTTGAACGCTTTGAATATCTTCTAATTCTCTTTTTACTTCATCTTGACATTCAAAATTTATGTTTGCTTCCACAGATAACAATGCCATTTTCAAAATTCTTTTATCTTCATTTTCAAAAGTTTTGAATTCTTTTTCAAAAGTTAAATCATTATTTATTAGATAAAGAAGTCGTTTCAAAGAAGAATGCTTTAAGGTTCCATTTTGTAATCTTATTTTTATTTCTCGTGCTTTTTTAAATAAATCACTCTTAAAAACTTTTTCTAAAAATTCATCCTTATTTTCTGTTTTTATATATTTATAAAATCTTGATTTATCTTGAATTTCTAATTTGAAGTTATTATCATCACTATCCATTTTATTTTTTGATTTATCATACATTTCAAATAAAATTCCACCTATAATATATTCTATATTTTCAGTATATTTTATCATATGAATTATATTTCCTGCTTGAAATTTTTCATCAATAAAGCGAAAATCTTTATATAATTTTCGAGCATTATCATTATCATATTTAACTACTAAATCTATAGTATCTTTATTATATCTTTTTGCAAGGGCTGTCGCTGTTTTTAATAATGTAGATGCTATTCCCTTATTTCTATCATTATAGTGGACATACAAAAGATTTATACAAAGATTATAATCTTCATTTTCAACTGCCATAAAACCAACAATTTCATCATCATTATCACAAGCACAAACAAGATATTTTTCTTGAACTTTATCAATTAGACTATATATATCAGGTCTACCAACAAGTTCACACGCACATAATATGTTTTCAAGTGATGAAAATTCAAAATTATTTAAGTCTTTTGGACTTCTAAATATTTTTATTTTAGCCATAATTAACCTTTATCATGGGTATTATAACATTAATTATTTTCTTTTTCAAGATAATTTTTTTATTCTTTCCCAAGAGAATTCTTCTCTTCCAAAATGGCCATAACAAGCAGTATTTTTATAAATAGGTTTTAATAAATCAAGTTCATAAATGATATTATCTAAAGTAAAATCAAAATTTTTATAAACAAAATCAAAAATTTCTTTCATATCAACATGATTAGTATTGAAACAATCTATATATAAACTTATTGGTTTTGACATTCCAATTGAAAAACCAACCTGAATTTCACACTCATCGGCAAATCCATCTGCAACAATATTTTTAGCAACATATCTAGCATAATATGCACCTGACCTATCAACTTTTGTTGCATTTTTAGAACTAAAGCACCCTCCACCAACTCTTCCAACACCACCATAAGTATCAACAACAATCTTTCGACCTACACAACCACTATCGCCAAACGAACCCCAAATTGTAAATTTTCCACTTGGATTGATAATAAATTTGGTTTGTTTTTGAACAAATTCAGGATATTGAAATAAAACTTTTTCTATGACATTTATATATATTTTCTGTTTTATCTCTTCAATATCGAGTTTATCAGAATGAGAAACTGAAATTAATATTGTATCAAAAAATACTGGCTTTTTATCTTCGTATAAAACTGAAACTTGACATTTTGCATCTGCAAAAAAATCTTTGGTATTTTTTCTAAACTTTTCATATGTTTGCATTAATTTATGGGCAACAACTATAGGTAATGGCATATATTCTTTTGTTTCGTTTGTTGCATAACCATAAACTATGCCTTGATCATTAGCACATAACTTTCTTTTCACAACGGCACTTGCTATATCTGGACTTTGTTTACTTAATTCCTTAATAATAGTAAATTCATTTTCGTATCCTATATCTCGCAATATCTTTTTAGCGATATTTTCATAATCTATCTGTGCTTTAGTTGTTGCTTCGCCGTATATAAATAATTTATCATTTTTAATAGCACATTCAACTGCCATTTGACTATTTTTATCTTGCTTTAATGCTTCATCTAAAAATGCATCTGCAATATAATCGCACGTTTTATCTGGATGACCAATATTAACACTTTCACTTGTAATTATTTTTTTCATACTCTTCTCCTTTATATCCTTAAAACATAATCTTTCTGACATTCACATTTCTTTCAAAATGCCAGCACATATTTGAAACATAACCTAATTTAAAATCTCTTGAAACACTCATATGAAAGCCACAAATATCATGATTAACATCTATTTCTTTGCCGTTTATCCATTTACAATCATTATTTTTTGCAAATTTTAAAAAATCTTTTACCTTTTCGTTATTTACATAAAACCAAACTTGATCTGATTTTCGTAACATTTCTTTTAATAACTCCATTTTCTCTCCTTGTATTTTATTTCCATAAAGAGAGTAAAAAAATCCCCATCGATACCGATGGGGATTTAATTTTATCTTATTCCATCGGTCAGCCTTTAGCACCTTGAATATACAGGTTGCTGTGTGGTCATCGGGGCTGTCCCTCGCACACTCTTTATGGATATAAACATTATATACAATTAAAATATTTTTGGCAACTATTAAAACAAATATAGCAAAAAAATATTAATTTTGGTGCGACAAGTGATAAAGTATCCGAACCGACCACAAGTCAAAGTTGGTGTTGGCTATGTGCGACTGAGAATTCACTTTACTTGTTTAATTCTTCATCATGAGATTTTATTTGATCAACCACCGTATCAAGCAATATTGGGAAAAAAGATTCTATGTTTGGATATCTTTTTCGATGGCTTGAATAATTTTCAAGGCAAGCAACAACTTTTTCGATATGCTCAAACCCTTGGGCTTTTTCCATATTTATTTTTCTTTCAATAAATTCAGTGGAGCACTGCATATGTTTGCATAAAATAATTTCAGCCGCACGAATTATGGAGTCGTTGATAATTGATTTAATTTTTCCGTAATGCTGAATTTCTAATTTTGTTTCTACATTTCCTTTTAAATATTTATCTGTTAATGGGTTGATAACAGGATGGCTCATTTCATGAAATAAAAATGTAAATGAGCAAGGAAATTGTTTTTCGCCTTTAAAATCCACAATTAATGAAGGATATAATATGCCATTAATTCCTACACCAAAACCACCGCGACAACTATTTGTTAACAGCAAGTTGCAACGCACATTTGGAGATTTGTCTGTGCCATAAAAATTTAAAAAATATTGTTCAATATTCAAAGGAAGTTCTTGCAAATATTTCTGTTGAAAATTAATGCACATATTATAAAAATCAGAATGATTTTTGTAGAACTCTTCGAATTTTGTTCTATTTGCAAAACTAGGAAGTTCATGTAAAAATTTTTGAATCAATCTTCCATTTAATATATCAAAATATTCGGGTTTATCAGCATTTTCAACACGATTGAAATTTGTATCAAAATACCTCAAAACTAAATCGAGAGGTGTCGCATAATTAAAATTTTCATATTTGTCTATGATTTCATTAGTCAATTTAATAAATTCGTCATTTTTGTATTTATTAAACCATTGCATTATATCATTAATATATTCTTCATTTGAATAGGCATTTTTTAAAAATTCATATTTTTGATTATATTTGCTTAACATCAAAATTATACCTATAAATTCAGTTCTTTTATCAACAATAACTTTCATATTAAATTTACCTCTTTAACTGTAAAACAATTATATCATACAATTATCAAATTTCAAAACAAAAAGAAAGAAATACGGATTTGAATTTAGCGATTATCTTTTAATGCCCCTATAACTTTTCTTTCTTCTTTTTTATTTCTTATTTCAAAAATAATCCGAGTGTAAAAGAAAAGTGAAAAACGAAAAGTGAAGAAATAAGAGTACAAACAAAAATATTCCTCGCCTATCGGTTCGGATTGCTCTCACTTGGTGCGAGAGATGGGATTTGAACCCACAAGGTAAAAACCACAAGCATCTGAAACTTGCGCGTATGCCGTTCCGCCACTCTCGCATTTTTTATAAAGTAAATAAAACATTTGTCTTATAAAACATATTTTATCAAAATAAAATTTGTTAGTCAAGGTAATCAAAAAATAAAAGAAAACTCATTCACAGAGTTTTCTTTATTTCAATTTTATTTTTTAATGTTTCACTTCGATTAAATATGCTGTAGGGACATTTTCTACTTTAACTTTATCAGATATTTCAACACCTGCAATTGCAAATATTTCATTTCCACTTGCAAGCACAGGAATATAATCTCTAAGACGGACAGGGATTTTTTTATCTATCATAAAAGATTTAAGTTTTTTAGTCCCCCCACCAAACTTTGTAAAGACATCTCCATCTTGTCTAAATCTCCAAACAGCATCTTTTGGAACTTTTCTATAGTCTATTAATAACTGACCTGGCAAAATAGAAAAATCTTTAACTCTTTTAACAACTAACTTACCAAAATTCGGAACGTCAAATTCTCCACATTTCAATTCTTGTTCAAACTTTACCTCTTCTTTATGTCTATTATAAATAGTCAAATAATCATATTCTTTGATTGCTATTGCTTCAAAAGGTAAAAACAAACGTTTACCATTATCTCCTTTTAGGGCAAGTTCGCTTATTGCTTCAATATGTTTTCTTTCAATATCTTGATTTATTCCTATTGATTTCACTGCTCTAAAAATAATTCTGCTTACAAGTGCCTTATCATATAGAAAATATGATGTAGGAATTTTTACAACCTTGTCTTCTGTTATAATTGCTTCAGCGTATATTTGTTTATTTATATATTCATCATCATCTTTCACAGATTTTGCAAAATTAACCAATGCTTGTTCGACATTTGGCCAGCGTGATTTAATTTCTTTCATTAAAACATTACGGACAAAATTTCTATTATAACTTATATCTTCATTTGTTTCATCTTCACAATAATCTAAATGATTTTCTGCTAAATATTGCAATATTTCATCTTTAGTAGTGTTCAAAAATGGGCGAACATAAACTTTATCACTTATAGCACTCATACCTTTTGCACCAGCAATTCCTGCCCCTCTAAATAGATGCATTAAAATTGTTTCTGCCTGATCTGATATATGATGGGCTAGTGCTATTTTATCAATAAGCCCTTTCTTTAATAATGTTTTAAAAACACCATACCTTGCTTCTCTTGCTGCAGACTCAAGACTTATACCTTTTTCCTTTGCAATCTTTGGGGCATCTACCCTAAACTTATAAAACCTTATACCCCATTCACGTGCTTTTTCTTTTACAAAATCAGCATCTATATAACTATTTTCACGAATTTCATGATCCACATGAATTGCCACAACCTCAATATCAAATTTCTCTTGATTATTTGCAAGATAATGTAAAAGTGCAAGGGAATCACTTCCACCACTACAACCTACTCCAATAATTTCACCACTCTTAAATAATTTGTTTTCAAAAATAAAATTTTCACAATCAAGCATTTAAAAACTCCTTAATATCTTATAAGTTATTATACAATAAATTAAATATGCTTGCAATATGATTTTTATATAATTGGGAAAAAATTAATATTTTTTTTATTATTTTGTTATTTTTTTTGTATTTTTTCAATTTTTTATTAAAATTAATCAAAAATTTATCTTTATAAAATAAAAAAGTGCATATCAAATGCACTTAAAAAATTTTAACAACAAGACAAGTCATGTCATCAACTGCATAACCATTATTATTTGCCAATGCTTTTTCTAAAATTATATCTGCAAACTCTTGTGGATTTGCAGTCTTAATAGTTAATATAAAGTCTTTCATTTCTTGGTCGCTTCCAAACGTATCACTTATTCCATCAGAACATAAAATAATAAAATCTTTGTCTTTTAAAACAACTTTTTTAGTAAGTGGTGAAACATCTTGTAAAACGCCTATCGGCAATGTTTGGCATTCCAAAATTTTACATTCATCTTGACTTCTTATAAATGATGAAGCACTTCCCATTTTAACAAAATCAGCAATTCCATTTTTCAAATCAATCACACATATATCTATAGTTGAAAATATATCATCGCTTTCAAGATTTAAAAGTTTATTTACAGAAGACAATATAATTTCATTCTCAAAGCCTGCTTTATAAAAATTTTCTACCAAATTGATGGCTGTTTCTGCTTTTTCTCCTGCTTCCTTACCACTTCCCATGCCATCACATATTGCAAACATAAATTTATCACCATCAAGCCTTTCTATGCTATGACAATCACCCGAAATGTTGTTTCCTGTTTTAGGTTGATTGGCAAGTCCAAACAAACAATCATAAATAGGTGCCGTTTTTAAATTAACATTTATCATTCCTGCTTTTGTCGATGGATATGTTTCTGATATCGTCATTTTATTACCACAAATTTTTGAAACAATTTGTTGCAATTTTAATTTATTTACATCTTCATCTCGAACAACTATTGATGTCATTGTAGTTTTTGCATCTTGTTCATATACAACAGCATCAGAGCAAATTATATTATTACTTGCAAGTTCGTCAATAAGTTTTCCTTCCCTTACATTATCAAAAGATACATTGTAATCAACTTCACTTGCCAAACTTTTCATTATCCCAGATATACCAGAAAGTTGGTCAGATATTAATAATTTACTTGTATCAACATTTCCAACAAGTTGAGAATATGATTTATATTGCTTGGTAAGTGTATTTATTTCACTAATAAGATAATTCGCTTTTCCACATCTTGAAGAGAGATAACTAGGAAGATCAAGAAGAGTTATTCTCCCCCTTTCAAATGCAATGGTAATCAATTCTTTAAAAATTCTTTTTGTATCTTCGCTAAATGTTCTATGACAATGTTTTTGTTCTGGACAATCTTTACAAACTGAACTTCTTATCTCTTCATAAAGCATATCCTTTACTTCTTCTTCACTCATATTTCGCTTAATAAGTTTTCTAAAAACTTGATTCATCTCACAAAACACTTCAGACAAATTGTTAAGTCTTCTATATAATAATTCACGATTTTTATTAACTAAATTTTTCATTGCAAGTCTATCATTATTATTTGTTAATAAAACTGATATTTCATCATAAATTTTTGTTGGTAATACTACAAAAACTAGAGCACTGAGAATTACTGGCAAAAAAGTTAAAACCGAGAAGGAATAATATAAATCAAAATAAAACACAATAAGCATCTCACTAGCAATTATCGCAATTGCTGGAAAAAATCTATTTCTCATTCTAAACATAATTATTGCAAGAGCCCATATTATAAATGGTGCAATATAAACTGGATTATTAGATCTTAAAAGTGTTCCTATTCCCATGATTGATGAAAACAATAATGTTACTGAAATATTTGATGTATATGATATAGTTAAAACTAAAAAAGAAACTACCAATTTTAATAATGAAAAACCATAAATATCACAAGTTGATAATCCATCACTCATCGCCATTAAAACTATTGCTCCACACACTAACTCTGAAGTCGTCAATTTATATCGCATTCCTCTGATAATAAGTGGTTCAAAAATCGATATTGATATAAACAGAAATAAAAGACCTAATAATATTGTCGTAACATAATATAGAGGATTTTCGCCACCTAAAATATTAAATATCAAATAAGCAATTTGACTTAATCCTGCATAGATAAATAACTCCCATTTTTTCATTGGTTTCTTTAAAACTATATGTATGTAATAAGGAAGTGCCAACATAAAAATCGTAACAATGCTTGATATAATTCCTTCAAAACTATAATTATTCGCTATAGTTCCTATCAGATATGACGGAAAAAGCAACCAAACTTTTTGATTTGCCCATGCAAGAGCAAACAACATAGAAAATGAAAATGGAAAAATCACATTATATATACTAGCCCTTGATAATATAAAAAACACCAATGCAAAAACAAAAAATAAAACACCAAAACGCAACTTACTCTTCATATTTTCTCCATGATTTTAATTATATAATTAAACAGAGAAAATACCTTAATAATAAAGTGTCATAAAAAATAAAAAAATGATGGTTTTTGTAAAATCTAGAATTTTACAAAAAGAAAAAAACGAACATATAAGTCCGTTTATTCTTCATCTGCAGGTTCTATCTTTTTACCATCAATATAAATTCTTTTTTCATTAATTTTAACTTTTTTTAGAATTTCGTCTTCAAGAGAAAAGCCCAATATTTCACAAAGACCTAAAAGATATATTGCAACATCAGCCAGTTCTTTTCCTAATTCTTTTTTCTCGAAATTTTTATTGTATGCTTCAAATGCCTCTGAAACCTCTCCATGTATGTAACAAAATTCTTTGCAAATATCTGTAGTATTAAATCCTTTTTTTATTTTATTATCATATATTCTTTTCTGTAATTCATTTAAATCAACCATAATTTTCTCCTTCGCAAACATTTATATAATAGCACAATTTTTAAATATATTAAAATCTTTTGCAATTATTAATTGATTTAAAATAAATTTTATTTATTTCTTTCATTATCTAGAAAATCAACAATCGTATTTAAAGTTTTTTCTAAATCTATATTTTCTATAACCAAATCATAATATTTTTTAAAACTTCTCTCAAGTTCACTTCTCGACAATCTCTTATCTATTTGTTCTTGGCTTTCTCCTCTTAATATTAAACGTTGTTTTAAAACATCGTCAGGTGCGTCTAAAAAGATTGATACCATTTTTGCTTTACCAGTCAAATATTTTTTTATGTTAACTGTCCCCTTAACATCAATATCTCTCATATAATCATTGTCTTTATCATCAATAACTTGATTAAAAGCAGACTTTAATGTTCCATAATAATTATCATGAACAAGTTCATGCTCTATAAAAATATTATCTTTTATTCCCTTTTCAAACTCTTCTTTAGTTAAATAAACATAAGTCTGAAAATCTTTATCAGTATTTCTTGGTTTTCTTGTTGTGCAAGATGATTTTTGCAAAACTTTTAAATTTTTTCTTCTTTCAATTAAATTTTGCATAACTGTATTTTTCCCACTCGCAGAAATTCCTGATAAAGCAATAAACATAAAAATCTCCTTATTTTTATAATAGAATATCAAAATTCATTTCTTTTGTCTAGCAAATATTTTATTTTTCAAAATAAGCAACACCAACACAACCTGGACCTGCATGAGTTCCAATCACAGGACCTATACCACAAATTTTATTAAAATCAATTCCAATACTTTCTTTTATTGTTTTTCTGAGTTTTTCTGCCTTTTCTTCATCATTTGAATGTGCATAATACATTGACCTATTTGTATCAACATTTGAAATCATCTTGCAAAGTGCTTTCATACCCAAACTAAAACCTATTGATTTGGACACCATTTGCAATTTTTTGTCAATAATTGAAACAATAGGCTTTATATTTAGTGCCGTAGCAGTCAATCCTTTAGTTAAAGATAATCTCCCACCTTTAATTAAATATTTCACATTATCAATAACAGCAAATAATTTTAATTTTTTCTTTAATTTTTCCATTTCTGATTTTAACTCTTGCAAAGAAACCCCTTGGTCAATAAGTTTTAATGCTTCATCAATCAAGGCTTTATATGCAAATGTTGTTGTTTCAGTATCAAAGATTTCCACTTTGTCACTATTTATTTCATCTTTTGCAATTCTTAAACTATTAAAAGAACCTGACAATGCACTTGATAAGCACATTACAAATGCTTCGTCTCCATTATTTAAAACTCTTTCAATTACTTCTAAATATTCACTTGCATTGATTTGAGTTGTTTTAGGCAATACCTTACAAACTTTCAACTTATCAAAAAATTCCTTTGTTGTTAAATTTACTCCCACTTTATATTCTTCATCATCAATCATTACTTTCATTGGCAAAAGTTCTATACCAATCTTTTTTGCATCTTCCATATCTATTTCTGATGTGCTATCAACAATAAGTCTTATCATATTTTTCTCCGTTAAACAAAAATTTCTTTTCTTTTTATTTTTTATATGTTACAATTGTAACAGTCGAAATTATAACATTTATATTGTTCATAGCAAAGTATTATTCTATAAAAAATTAAAAGTGTGATAAAAGGCTGTAAAATGTATCAGGAAAAATCTAAAAGTAAAACCAACATTTTTGTTAAAGATTGTATTACAAAGGCATTATTTAATTTACTTGAAAAAAAAGATTTTGAAAATATTACTATATCGGAAATAATAAAAAAATCTGGTGTTAGTCGTATGGGTTTTTATAGAAATTATAAAACGAAAGAAAATGTAATTGAAACTTTCATTCAAGATAAATTCTTTGAAACATTAAATGAAATAAAAGATGAAAGAAAACTAAATTTTCAAACACCTAATATTATGCTGACAACATTAAAAAACTTTCAAAAATTTTCTGACTATATAAAATTATTTCTAAATAGAAATCTTGAAGGACTTTTATATAACTGTTATCATAAAGCATTTTATTATTTATATCATAATGACAAACAATCAAGAATAAGAGAATATTCTATTCAAATGTTTATTGGTGAACTTTTCAATTTAGAAATAACATGGCTAAAAAAAGGTATGAAAGAAACACCCGAACAATTAACCAAAATTTATTACCGTATATTAAAACTTCGTTACAATGAACAAATAAAACTTAAATAATAACAAGTTCAATCTATTATTTTTGTAACTAATATAAAAAAGGACTTTACTTATAAAAGAAAGTCCCTTTTATTTTTTGCTAGTATTAAAAAGGTTTAACCTTGCAGTCTTTTTTATTATTATTTCTCAACATCAGAAAGTTCATCTTCACTATTTAATAAATGTTCTCTTGATTTCAAAAATTTTATTTGTTTATAAATATCTGCCCAATTATCTGGCAACGCTGGTTCTTGATAATATGCTTTAATTCTTTCATCTTCAGCAAAATATTGTTTTGCTGCTAATAAAGCATCTTTGTGCCCAAACCTTTTTAGATTATTCAAATAATATTTCAAATAAATAATATAATTTCTCATTGATTCTGCAGTTAAACAATCTGGGAATTTTCTATACAAAAGAGAATCTTTATTATTAAGAAAAGTTTCATGAAATGATTTTGGATTTGAATAATTATTTTTTGTATAACCAAATCCTTCTATTATTTCATTCCAATAATTTTTTATATAAGGCTTTATTTCTAAATTTGCTTTTTTTAATCTATCAACAAGAAAATGGTTGATAGACTTATTTATTTCACTAATTTGATTTCTAAGAATAATTCGATTTACTAAATCTTGATTATCCTCACTTGTTAAATCTACCTTTTCTGTTTTAAAATCTTTTTTCCAATACAAAACTTTGGCATTTGTCAAAACATAATCACAATGCTTTAAATATTTTTTTTCTAATTTTAATAATGCTTTTATTTCCATAATTAAATTATATCATATTACAACTGAAAAATAAAGATGTTTCTTAAAAATTAAATTATAACAACAACTGTTCCAATCAAAATTAATATTATAACTATGAATTTATATTTCAATCCTGGTTCTTTATACAAAATTCCACCTAAAATAATGGAAACTATAAATGACAATTGTTTTAAAATAGAAATACCTGACATTGAAATATTAGGTTCTTCAAGTGCTATAAATAATAATCTATCTGCAACAATTAAAATTATAGATATAATATAAATTAAATAATTTTTCCAGTCGCTTTTTTTAATTAATATTTTCTTTTTCTTTAAACAAACAATAAGAAAATAAATCCATAACAAGATTGCAAGAAAAAACATATACCAAAATTGCATTTGGTTTGAAGATACTTTATCAATTATAAACTTGTCTAGAATAGTTGAAATAGAACTAAACAAACATGAAAAAGAGAAAAACATTATCGCCAACATTTTTTCTCTCTTAAACACATTATGCTTTGATGTTTGTTGATAAAATTTTCTACTTTTAATTATTTGTTTACTTTCATTTTTATAGTTTAATTTACTCAAAAATTTTATAATTATTTTATCATTTTTTTCTATTCTTTTGATTATTTTTTCTTGTTTATAATGTTTCTTTAATATAATTCTATCAATCTGATTAAGAATGATTAATCCTAAAAAAATTATAACTACACCTGCAAATCTCCACCAATAAAGTGATTCATTAAAGATTAAAATACTTGCTATAAAAGTTATAATAACTTTTATTGAACTTATTGGTTGAAGGGAAGATATATAATATTTGTTTAATGCAATAAGTTCAAAAATCCAACCAAATGAAATTAATAATGCTTTCACAAAAATAATTAAAACATTGTTTATACTTATTTGAAATGACTCTACTATACTCCAAGAAACTAATAAAAATCCTATAGTGCTTGATAATGAAAGAACAAATAGTATATTTGTTCTTTCCGTCGCTTTTTTCCTATATATAGTATAAAAACCTATCAAAAAAGAATAAATGACTAAATATAAAATCCACATGACAAAATTTTATCAAAACTTATTTATTTAGTCAATAAATATAATTTTATTACATTTGAAAATAGGATATAATACCTGCAAGTATAGAATAACAAAAATTTTTACAATATTCATCATCTTGCAATTTTATTTCTTCTACAGGATTTGATAAAAATCCACATTCAATCAAAATTGCAGGAATATTTGAATAATTTAGAACAAAATAATCTCCAACTGTAACGGTTTTTCTTGCTGTTTCAAAAGATAAACATAAAGATGTTTGAACAGATTTCGCCAGTTCAAATCCTTTATCACTTCCATTAGCATAAAAAACATATGCACCTTGTGAAGATGATAATGGGAAACTATTCATATGAATACTTACCATAAGGTCAGCACCACTTTCATTAATTATTTTTTTTCGTTTTTCCATTTCACTCTTTTTCTTGTTTGATGCACTTTCATCGTATAATCCATTCATATCACTTCGAGTCATCACAACACCAATTCCAAAATCTTCACAAAGGTTTTTAAGGGTAAGAGCATATTTTAAATTTAATTCACTTTCAGTAATGCCCGTAGTCTTTCCAATTGCTCCACCATCTCTCCCACCGTGGCCTGCATCGATGACAATGGTATATTCTGGTTTAGGCATAGATGAAGTTGTTATTGCCAACACCGAAATTATACTTGCAAAAGCAACTAAAACAAAAATAATCAAAATAGTTTTCTTTTTAATCGTCAGAAGTTTCATATAATAACATATTTTTATTTTTTGCTTTTTATAACAAAAAAGAGGATACTTAATATCCCCAATTTTCTAATTTAAATTCTTTTGAATTTATTTCTCCATAATCGCCATGTATTTTAAAATATATACTTTCAGCCTTTAGACCAATAATAGAGAAACTTGATTTTAAAACATATGCAAAATTATATTGAGTTTTTGCTAGTTTATTATCGACATACCAACTTACTTTATTTGATTTATCACTTTTAACAATTATATCACCAGAATAATTGTTCACTTCTATATCTAAAATTCTAGGCGAAAAACTAGCTTCATTTTTTAAACTTTCCAAATCATTTTCGCTATAAGGATTCAATATCTTTAACCTTGTTATATTTGGGATAGGAATATCTTTTCCACCAAACTTTGCTAAATTTAGTTCCATTTTCCAAAAATATATTTCATTTCTTTCGTTGAATAAAATTTCCGCCTGAGCCAAATGAGAAGCAAATTCTAATTCATTACAATCATTAACTTCCATAAAATGTTTTTTTGCTTCTTCTTCAAACCCTAATCGTTTTGAATTTCTAAAATGCTTAACACCATGACACTTACTACAAATTGCAATTATATCTTTTAAAGTTTGTGCTTTGTTTTTAATATCAAATTTCCATTCTTCATGTACATCAAGGTCATTTGTTTCATAACCACATATTTCGCATTTTCCATTTGCTCTTTTTAAAGCAAACTCTCTTAATATATTCCAATCTTTTTTAGACAATATAATACTTAAATCGTTTCCCCAAGCACCTTTGGGAAGCAACTCTATTGTAAGTTTCAATTTATCCATAACACACCTACCTAGATGGATATAATTCCCCAGCAAGATATTTTTTCATAAATTCTTCAAATCCCATTTTGGCTATAAGCTCTTCCCTATTAAACGGACTAATAACTTTTATATTGCCTTTCATTTCAGGGAAAGCTTCCCCATAAATTATAATTGCAGAAGGCTTTATCACTTCCAGCATTTTGTTGTAACTTTTTAAAATTTCCCGTTTATATTGTTCTCTGCGGTATGTTGATATTGCCACAACAGAACCTTCTTCAATTCCATCAAAACAAAAATCATAACTTTCTTCGCCTGCACTACATATTGTTGGAATCACAATTTTCCCCATTTTCTGCCAAAATGCACCGCACCACCTATTTTTAAAAGTATTGTATATTTGCACGGCTTTTGGCATATCCCAATACAAACTAAACTCTGGACTTAAAAGTGCATAATATTGGTCAAGTTTTTCCATAGCTTTTTCTGGTTTATCAAATACACTTTCAAAGTTCCAATCATATGTGAAAAAATGAATAGTTTTATCTTTATTTTCTTCATCATTAGGTTTGGTTTTGACATATCCCAATAAGTCAATTTTGTCTAGATCAATTTTTTGTTTTTTAATAATAGGCATACCATACTTTCCAACCATTTTAAACTGATTTCTCACAAGTTTTTGCTTTTTATACGATTTTTCAAATTCATAATCACTTTCTTCGTCATTATTGTCTTTTTCTAATTTTTGTTGTTCCATTTCTAAATCTCTTTTTCGTCTATTCTCCTTTGCTCTTTGCATTTTTGCATCATAATCAGGATCTTTCGATCTATAATAATCTAAATTTATTTTTTCAAAATTTTCTTTATAAAATTCTCTTGCTTTGTCAATTGCATAAAATCTATTTTTAGAAAGATTTTTTAAGATGTCTTCTTTATTTTTCTCCCAAAACTGCTTGTACTGATTCAAACTCATATCGTTTGCTCCACCGCTGTAATTTGGCATATCGTTTTGCAAATCATCAGCTTCCCAGCCACAATATTCACATATACCAAAATCATGTTCAATATTACCTAAACCACATACCTTACATTTATTTTTCTCTTGCTCAACCAATTTCCCATTTTCTACCACTCTACTCATTATTTTCTCCTTTTATAACCAAAAATCTCCATATTCATCAAATTGACCATAGAAATAATCTATACCATCTTCCGGCTCATAGTAAGTAACAATTTTACCATCCTTAGAAATTATCATAAATTCATTAGTTTCAGTGTCATATTTATAAGTGGAATAAAATTTTTTACCTGTTGCTTTGAACGAGATTATTGAATCTCCATTACGATTCAAAAAATCAATAGCTTTTCTAGAATATTCTATTATTCTCGTAATTCCCATATCATAAGCATGAAAATAAAAATGATTTACTTCTTCATAAGGTGCAGTCCAATACTTTGAATATTCACTAGGTGCTTTTTCCATTATATCATCTTTTCTCCTTATTCTAATAAAAAATTTTCGACTTTTAACAAAAAAGTTTGTAAAGAATCTCTTCACAAACTTTTATAAAAAGATATTAAACTATAACTTTTTCAAATTCAAGTTTGTATGCCAAAAATTTATACTGTCTTAACTTGACATCTTCCCCGCTGTGTCCTTGCAAGAGCCACAATAGCGGCAAGCAAAATTATTATGGACTTCTTTTTAATAACCAAAAATCTCATATAATAGTTTATTTAGAATGGCTTCCTTATATAACAAATTTGTAATCTAAAATAAAAAGTTGACATAAAACATTGAAAATGCAAATTTCTCTATATTAATCTCTTTCTATATAAAAAATTTAATATAAAAGGAGAATTAAAATGTTAAATAATGAACAATTAAATTCGCTTTTCTCTATTACAGAAAATGAAAAAGATTATGAAGAAGAAAAGCGAAAAAAGAAACAAAAACTTGTGAGAAACGAGTTTGAAAAAAGTGGCAAGTATGGGATGCCACTGATCAAAAAACAAAATATAGACTTAGATAAAATAGAATTATTAAATTATCTAAAAACAAAAAATAATGATGAAGAAAATAAAAATAAAACAATTCATTTCTTCACTTATGATTGGAATTTTGAAACAGTCTATGAAAAACCCGAGCAATCACTTGAAAAATTAGACCAATATTATGCTTTGCTTACTCCTGAATTTAGCACTTATAAGGATATGCCTCTTGCTAGGCAAATTGACAGTGTTTTCAAAAATCGCTGGTGCGGTGCTTTTTGGCAAAAACAAGGTATGCTTGTAATACCAACAATTTCATGGGGTTCATATGATTGCTTCGAATTTTTTTGCGATGGTGTTGAAGAAGGCTCTGTCGTGGCAGTATCAACCTACACAAGAGAAGACAATAAAAAAGGTTTTATGCAAGGCTATGAAATTATGATGGAAAAAATCAAACCAAGTGCAATCCTCTGCTACGGCACACCATTTAAAGAAATGACAGGAAATATAAAAGCAATTGATCCATACAACCGCGAAGAACTTATCAAAAAAATTGGACTGAGTGAGTTCACTAGAAAATATTTTGCTGGTGAACTTTATCCGGAAATATAGGAGCAAATTATGGAAGACTTAAAATTAACTATCAATATGCTCCCAAAAGGTGCTTGGAACAACGATTTTAGCAAAACGCTATCTAAAAAAGATTGGGATAAACTTCGCCAGTTTGCACTTAAAAGAGCAAATGGAAAGTGCGAAATTTGTGGCTTTGAAACAAACGACCTTGATGTTCACGAAGAATGGAAATTTAATACAGAAAAGAAAACACAAACTTTAAAAGTTATTGTTGCAATTTGTTCTCGCTGTCATGGAGTTAAACATTTTAAAAACTCTGTTAGGCTTGGCTACGGAGAAGAAGCACAAGAGCACTTTATAAAAGTCAACAATTGCTCGGAAATGGAATTTGCAAGTCATCTCAACAAGGCTTTGCTTGAATATAATGAAAGAAATTCTGTTTATCGTTGGAAGATTATTGCAGATTTAGAAAAATTTGGCGGGAGCGGAATTGAAATAAAACAAAATAACATTCCCCTAATAAAAAATCCGTATGAGAATGTGGAGTGGGGTGATTATGATTATTTAAAAACAGAAAGCAGTAAACTGTTCTTGATAACAAACAATGAATTATATTATTCAGCACCTGCAATTTGTTCAATTAATGTTGATAATTATCTGGGGGAAATAACTATAATTTGTGAAAATGTAAGCAGAATTGAATGGTATTTGGATGATATAAAAGTTAAAACTAAATATAATGTAGTAGGGCTTTTTAAAACCGAACTAAAAGTAAAAAATTTAATAGGTAAGAATTTAAAATTCAAACTTATTGGCACAGGTGGTGAAGCAATCTCAAAAAACTTTGAAATTTTATCACAGGAGGTGCTATAATGGGAATGTGTAAACCAAGTGGCGGAGTTGAAAAAGAAGTTGGGAAATTAGGAAGTTTGCCACGCAAGTACAAAAAACCCAACGTCCGAGTAGATTTGTATAATGACAAAGGAGAACTCATTCAACAAAGATGGTATGGAGCAGATTGTTGGGTTGTTCATAATAGAGACTATAATCATGGTTACCCTCGCCCACATGACCATTATTGGACTTGGGATGCTAACAAAGGTCCTCAAAGAGGCAAAGAACATTCTGCAGTAGATAATAATTTTTGTTAAAGGAGAAAAAATGGAACAAGAAATTAAAAGAATAGCAAAATGTGATGTTTGTAAGAATATGCTTGAAATTGATCAATATGGGAATAGTAATGCATGTCCAAATTGTGGTTGGCTTCAATCAGAAGAAGCATATCAACATCCTAATGTTGCTGGAATACGAAATATCCCCTCTTTAAATAATGCTATAAAGCAGTATAATAGTGGTAAGCCAGCCACATTAGCCAACTTTGATGATTTTCTTGAAACTTATCAAAACTATGGAGAAGTTGAATTTACTTTAAATAATATAAGATATGGCGTTTTATATGATGATGATAATGAAAAAATAGCGTTATTGAATATACAAACAAATGAAAAACAATTATTTAATGATATATCTGATTTTGAACAAAATGCAAAAATAAATGGAAAACTATTAAGAAACTTATGGAATAATGTGACCTCAACTGATTTTTTACAAGAAACTTAACATATAAAAGGCACCTTTTCCTATAAAATTATATCCCTTTGTTTAACCTAGATCGGCAAGAATTTAAAATTCAAACTTATTGGCATCGGTGGAGAAACAATCTCAAAAAACTTTGAATTAATTCCACAGGAGGTGCTATAATGGGAATGTGTAAACCAAGTGGCGGAATAAATTCTCAAACTGGAAGAGTTGGATCTTTACCAAGAATATGGTTGCCAAATACAAGAATAGATTTATATGACGAAAATGGAAAACTTCTACAACAGGGTTGGTATGGACCAGATGGTAGAATAATTTGGTATCGCGACTGGTCGCATGGCGGTGGCGAACATGAATGGCCACATGATCATTATGTTAATTGGGGAAATAATAATAATCCTAGACCTCCTTATACTGGTCCTAATGGAGAAAAAACTAATTCAAGTTACTGTTAAAAGGAGAAAATATATGAATAATGAAAAAAAATATAGTAAAAAGTGCGAGGTGTGCAAAAAAACAATAGATGTTGACATTTATAAACAAGGAAAATGTCCTTATTGCGGTTGGTGGAATTGTTTTTTGAATGAAGAAAACCCCAACATTATTGCAATGCCTAACCTAATCTCACTAAACAAAGCAAAACAACTATATAGCGAAGGAAAACCTTTTGAACCTGATTTAGGCGAATTTATAGAAGCATTGCATAATTATAGTGAAATGCAATTTGAATATAATGGTGTTTACTATGCTGTTGAACTTGTTTTTAATGATAATAACGAACCACAAATTAGACTTTATAATTCTCAAACAAAAGAAACGACATTTTTTAACAATGATGACGATTTCAAAAACAATGCCAAGGTTGAAGGCAAATTTTTGAAAGATATATGGGACGATACAACCGACAGAGATTGGTTGCAATAGAACTTAATTAAAGCATATCAAATTGATATGCTTTTTAATTTAGTGTAAGCCATGCGAAGAAACAATCTCAAAAAACTTTGAATTAATTCCACAGGAGGTGCTATAATGGGAATGTGTAAACCTAGTGGTGGAATTAATCCCCCTATATATGGACCTTTTGGAAAGAATATACCAGACATTGAAGGTTGCCCTCCAAATTCTAGAACGGATTATTATGATGAAAAAACTGGAGAATTATTACAACAGCGATGGTATGATTCTGATGGTAAATCTATTTGGGATAGAGATTGGAAACACAACGACTCTCATCATAATCACACCTTATAATCACACCTTTCCTCATGACCATTACTGGGATTGGTTAAAAGATAAAGTGCATCCTCCTAGACCAGAATACATAGGTCCAAACGGAGAAAAAACAAATATACATTATTGTTAAAAGGAGACAATTATGAAATACAATCAATATGATAAAATATTTGAAAAAAAATGCGATGTTTGTGGAAAAACTCTACTTGCTAGCAAAACAGGAAATGGGGAGTGTCCTCATTGTGGCTGGTATAATAATCGACTTGGAGAAATTAACGAGAATACGGTAATTTTTCCCAACTTAGTTTCCCTAAACAAAGCAAAAAAATTATATAAAGAAAATAGACATATAAAACCTGACTTAAATGACTTTCTTGAAGCATTCGAGTTTTATGGCGAAACAGGATTTGAATATAAAAATTTAACGTTCTGTATATTTAGACATGGCGACAATGGAATTGAAATGGGTTGGGGACCAAACAATGATGAAGTTGCATATTTCAAAGACAAGGAAGATTTTATTAAAAACGCAAAGATAGACAATGAATATATCCGAGATATTTGGGACAAAGTTGAAAATCCTTGCTATTTATAAGATAAAAAATTAAGCATATCAAATTGATATGCTTTTTTCTTTATATCTACAAAATTATGTATTCCCCTCTTAAAATTTAAAAATCATACTGTCCTAACATATAATATTAAAAATTTGATTTATAATACAATTTACAACTTGACAAAAATAATAAAATGATAAATAATTAAAACATGAAATTGTTATTAAGTTTTTTTATGTTATTCTCACCACTAATGTCATTTATCCCTAATCAAGATGCTATTATTATTGCATCTTATTGTTATCTTTATTCTTCTCCATCTTTTTCTTCTGAAATTGTTAAAATAGATGAAAATCCTTTTATTCTTTATCATAATGAAAAAGTTACCATCATTGAAGAAAATGAAGATTTTATTTTGGTAAAAACGCAAAATGAACAAACACAAGGTTGGGTATATAAATATTATCTAACAACAAACACATCTCAAATCGTCTATCCTGTTTTTAATGCCAGCGTAAGAAAAGATAATACAATTATTTACGACATAAATAAATCACCTACTGAACTTAAAGCAACTGCAGGTCAACGAGTTTATTTATATGATGGTTTTGATGATAAAAATGAATTTACAGCAGTTCAACTAATATTAGAAGATGGATCTTTATATAATGGATATTTAAAATCTGCAGACATAAGCCCTGATGGTGTAAGTTCTTTACTTATCGTAGGAATTTCTATCATTGCTGCCTGCGTAACCATTATTCTTTCGATTATTTTTATAAAAAAGACTAAAAAGAATAAATCAAAATAAATGGCAGTAAATATTGTATATAATAAAACTCTTTAGTAAAATTATGCTAAGGAGTTTTTTTATGATTAATTTATTTCATGACGTTGAAAAATTAAAAAAAGAAATGTGGTATCTAAACAAAGTGGTTATTCCTAAACTTAAACAAAATATTGAAGATTTGCCTAGTTTAGATTTATCTGACATACAAAATTCATTAACAAATTTAGAAAAAAGTTTAACCACACTACAATCAAATATAGATAAGAATAATCAATCAATATCAAATAATACAACAAATATATCACAAATTCAAAAAGATATTGACGATATTATAAGCAATTATTCAAACTTAATGGCAGCACATAATGGATTAGCAATTCATGTTAACGGACTAGAAAATGAACATAATGAATTTTCAAATAAAATCTCTTCTATAGAAGCGAATATATCACGAATTACTAATTCAATTTCCACAATATCTTCTATTTCAAACCAAAATGTCAGTGATATATCAACATTAAAAACAGATGTTTCTGAAATCAAAACATCAAATTCAAACATAACTTCATCAATAGAAAATTTAAATACAAGAATTACAACACTAGAAAATAATGACATTTCTTTTACTGATGATATTGATGTATTATCTTATAATTATTCTAACCTATTAAATTCTCATAATGGTCTTGCTTTTCATGTAGATGATCTAGAAGCAGAACATGAACAATTTGTAAATGATATTTCAAGTTTGAATGAGAACAATACCCTTCTTTCAAATTCATTAACTAATGTTTCTTCAATTTCTAATCAAAATTCAAATGAAATTGAAACTATTAAACAAGATATTCAACTAATAAAATCACAACTTGAGAATTTGTCTGGTGGTAGTGGTCTTGATTATGATGTCCTATATGATATGAGAAGCGATGATGCAGCAATCAACCATGGAGTAACCTCGGGGGCTGTTGGAGGAACTACATTAATGATAGATTTAACACCTTACAGATACTTAAGAGTTTTTGGATATGTAAATTCATATGAGTGTCAAGACTTTATAAAATTAACTGATAGAAATAGAACAGACTTTACTATGATGAGTATAGCAACCAACATGAAAACTTTAAACTTTTTAAAATACGCAATCCCAGCAACAATGGATAGAATACAATTTTCTAATTTTGCAACTTACACTTACAATTCAGCAAAATTGTCATTTGGCAGTTATGAACTCGGTAAAACAAATGAAAATTTTTATGCGTACAGAATAGAAGGAATAAAATAAATCTATAAATTAAATAAAAATAGTAAATAAAAATTGATAAATTTAATATTCTTTTAAAACATGGGTAGATTTTATCCCATGTTTTTTATTATAATATTTATAGAGAGGTTAAAATGAAAAAACACAAAAAACTTATCATTTTATATGTCTATGATGCTTTAAAATATGGAAGTTCTGAAAATTGTTTACTACATCAAACTAAAATTGCAAAACAAATAACCAATATTTGTGGCATACCTTGTGATAGAAAAACCATCGCACGTAATATTAAATATCTTCAAGAATATGGCTGTGAAATAATTACAATCAAAGGTAAAGGTTGTTATATGAAGTCTTATCCTCGCATTGAAGAAAAAATTTTTACAGATAAAAATTAGAAAGTAATGCAAAATTAATAATAAGGAGTATAAAAATTTATGTATAATTTGTTTAAAGAGTGGCTTAAAGAAAAAGGATATAGTGAATTTTCAAAATCTGGCAATTTAAGCACTTGCACCGATTATCCAAATAGAATAAATTATATCATTTGGTATGAAAATCTTTCTTCATGGCAAGATGTTGTAAATAATATTGATGTATTATTACCAGCATACAGTAAAGGTGGAAAAAGAGAAAAAATAGGACGAAAATCAAACAATGCAGTAATAAATGCATTACGAAGATTTTGCGAATTTATAATAGATAAAAATATTACTCCTCAAAAAACCAAAAAACTTATTTTAAAAGATAAAAGTTATGAATACTATATTATAAACGACGAAGAAATAAAAATTATATCATCAATTTATACTATAAAATATTTAGACAATGGAGAGATTATTAAAGTAACCACAGATAAAAATAAAGAAAATAGTGATGTTTTATATTATGATACGGAAAAAACTCCATTAATGCAAAAAATAATTGGAAAAAATAAGGGAGATATAATAACAATTAAATTTAATGATGATGATATTATCAAGATAGAAATTATCGATATAGAAATATAATAAATTACAAATTTAGAAGATATTATCTTAATTGAAATAAATCTTTACTAAACAAAAGTTGATACCTGATAATTTATCAATACAAATAAAATTTTAAATAATAAATAAATTTTGCAAATTATAAAAATTTGTAAAATATTTTATTGTAATAGTTTTAATAAGTTTATAATGAACTACAAAAATAGATGATACCAAAGTCATATAATACATGATGTTGACAACCATCTATAATAGTTTTTTAACAACAAAAAATAAATTTTTCTATCAATTTAAAAATTTCAACAATAAGAACAAATTTCAATTTTTTTTAATGTGTAAATCGATAAAAAGTCAATAAATTTTCATAATTTTGAATATATCAAACATTCTAAGATTGTTAATTCTAATAAATACAAATATTATTTACTAGAAATTTTTATTAAATACTCTAAAATATTATAAAGAAAAAGATTGACAAAATAATAAAATATATGTTAAACTCTAAAAGAATAAATGGGGAGATACTCAAGAGGTCGAAGAGGCGGCCCTGCTAAGGCTGTAGGTCGGGAAACCGGCGCGAGGGTTCAAATCCCTCTCTTCCCGCCAATTGCGAGCAATCCGAACCCATTGGGTTAGATTGCTCTTTTTTATTTTCTATATATTCAATTTCTTGTGATATATCTGGCTTTTCACTTAGCTTTAATTGCTTGCTTTTATCACTAGTTATATTAAAGTAAATTTCACAATGATCATCGTATAAAACAACTCTATTTACAAACATATCAATAAGTCTTTGTTTTGCATTTTCAAGAGAATAATCTAAATCTTTAAAAGACTTCAAATATTCATATACAAGTTCTTCGCTTAATGGTTTGATTGTTCGCTTTTGTCTGCTAGCAATTTTTTCTTTTATTTCTCGTATCCTTATTTCAAGTTCTTTCATTCTATCGTTTGTTGTGTCGTTAAATATTCCATTTTCAAGAGCAGTTAATATGTTCTTTAACTTTTTGTTATTATCTTGAAGTTCTTTATTTAGACTTTCTAAAATTGTATCTTTTTCAATGCTTTTGTTATATGTATCAGCCAATACTTTACTTATACTTTTTAAGTTTGTATGTTGCATAAATTCCTGTGTTGCAGACAAAACTATTTCTTCTATGTGATTTTTTGAAACAGATTTCTTATCGCATTTAGATTTATTTTTCTTTTTTGTGAAGCATTTATAATAATTGTAAATTGTGCCAAGTTTACCTTTGCCACTATCTCCGGTCATTAAACTACCACATTTACCACAAATTAACTTGCCACTTAAAAGATAATTTACTTCTGTTTTGTGATGAGCAGAAGTCCTTTTTGAAATTTTTAATTTTTCATTTACTTCATCAAAAAGTTGTTTACTTATTATTGCAGGAAAAATATTAGTGTAAACAGTGTTGTCTGCATATACACAACCTTTATAATTTTCGTTTCTTAATATCCTAGAAATAGAGTTTATTGTCCAATCTTTACCGTATGCGTTCTTTATTCCTTTGTTATGTAAAATCTTTACAATGTTTTTAATACATTTGCCACTTATGTATTCATCAAACATTAACTTAACAATGTTTGCTTGTTCTTCATTAACACTAACTTTTTTGTCAACAACATTGTATCCATAAGGAGTTCTGCCACCTGTAAAGAGTCCTTTTATTCTGCTTTCTTTTAGTCCACGTTTAACCTTTTGAGATAGTTCAACAGAATAATACTCTGCAAGTCCAACGAGCACACTATCAAGCAAAATGCCTTCTGGTGCGTCTGAAATGTTTTCTGTTGCTGAAATCAACTTAACACCATTTTTAAGTAATATTGCACGATTAACAGAGCTGTCATATCTTGACCTTGAAAACCTATCTAACTTATACACCAAAACAAAATCAAAACCTTTATTCTTGCTGTCATAAAGCATTTGTTGAAGTGCTGGCCTTTTGTCATTTGTTCCCGTCATAGCCCTGTCAATGTATTCATTAACAACAATCAAACCATTTCTTTCAGCATATTCCTTGCACACTCTAAGTTGTCCATCAATACTTTGTTCGTTTTGACTATCACTTGAATATCTTGCATATATAACAGCTTTGTTCATACTATTTCTCCTTTCATTTATTTTCCAAAATTTCAATAATTTTTTTTGCTAAATCTATATTATTTAAAATGACAATACACAATTTTTCTCTAACTCTTGTAATCCCTTGATATAAAAGTTTTTCAAATAAATAATCTGGACAAGGATGTTCTAATGCGGTTAGTTCATCGTTTCTATAATAAAATTCCGAGTCTAAAAACATAATAACATTGTCATATTCTTGACCAATAACCTCATGCGTATTTGCATTACCTTTAAAATTATCAATTAAATGCCTTTTGAATCGAGATTCTGTAAACGAAATAAATTCATATCCTATTGACTGATAATATCTTAATATATCTTTTGCTTCTTGTATTGATGAAACATTAATTATTTCAATGTTTTTATACTGTATATTTGGATTGCGTTTAGATAAATCAAATAAATTTTTAATAAAAGAAGCCATTTCTTTATTTGTTCGTATTTTATTAGTTAAAGAATATTTAACAATATCTTTTACAAGATCTAGGTTTCCATCTATATTAGCTCTTTTTTCGCTTTTTTGCATAACCTGTTTAGGATCGATGCTAAATAATAATTTAACACTATTTGCATTAGTCTCACTCAATATTAAGTCAAGTTGTGATTTATACATTCTATGACTTTCATCAATTAAAATATATTTAAAAATAGAAATATCTGTATGTTTTAAATCCTTAATGCTTATTACTGATAAATTATTAATTCTTCTATTGATTCCAATATGACCTTGACACAATTTCCCACAGTGGATAATACACACATTTCCTTCGTTAGTTAATTCTTTTGCAATATCATAAATTAATAGAGTTTTACCAGTACCTGGATTTCCAGTCAACTTCACAACATTACTATGTTCAACATCTTTTAAAAACAAATTACAAATCTCTAACTTGATTTCTTGTTGTCTATCTGTTAAAAAATATTCTCCAGCGATAAATTTATCAGGAGTATTTAATGGAGAAATTAAAAACATAGACGGTTTAAATAAATCTTCTATATTTCTATAATCTATTTCAAAAGATGAAAATGATTCTAATATTCCTATAAACTCATCAACTGATATTTCTTCCAATAAAGAATCCTTTAAAACATAAAATATTTTTTCATCTGCGATATAAACAATACTTATGATATTTTGTGTTAGATGTCCGCAATAATATCTATTTCTTGCCAACTGATTAATTATTTGTTTATCATCAATTCTACTTCCTTTAAGTTCAATATTTAAAACGCCACGTTTAGTGATTTTTAATATGTCAAATTCTTTGCTTATTTGAGCGATTGAAAAGCAAAAATAAAAATCACTAAACAATGAGACATCTCCACACTGACTCATAACAAAATCACAAAAATTTTTCAAACTATTTTTATCTTGTTCTTTTATGGTTACTTCACAATTTCTTGCATAAACAGAATTAAAGTATCTATTAAAACTTTCTATATCTAAAATACAATTTTTTGATAATGCCAATAAATTAACTCTTTCCATATAACTCCTAAAAAATCTTATTTAATCTTTCTACTGATAAATTAAAATACGTTTTATCTAATTCTATACCAATAAACTTTCTATTTAAATTTAAGCAAGCAACTCCGGTTGTTCCGCTTCCCATAAATGGATCAATTACAACATCATCTTTATTTGTGTGAATGTTTATAATATCTTGCATTAGTTGTAAACTTTTTTGTGTAGGGTGATTTGTTCTTTCATTTCCAGATACTGTGCTCGTTTCAAACAAGCTACGCATATATGGTTTGTTTTTATCTTTATTAAATATCCACTTTGCACCCTTTTTTACTCCCCATATTGCAAATTCCATATCTTGAACATACCTTCTTTCAATATTTCGAGGCATTGGATTTGATTTTCTCCAAACTAAAATATCTTTAACTTCTAAATTACTTTCCTCCATCGTTTTGATAATAAAGCTCATATATCTATAGGAACAAAATATAATAATAGATCCATTTTTATCTAATATTTTTTCATACTTAGGAATCCAAGAAAACAGATCAAAATTCTTATCCCATTCACCGAAATCTACACCCTGTCTAGGGCATTTTAAAGTATTAAAGTTATTCTCATGAGAGATATTATAAGGTGGATCAGTTATTATATGGTTTACTTTGACATTATTTTTTATTAATTCATCTATTATGGTATAAGCATTTCCTAAATATAATTTATAATTTTTGCCTTCAACAATATCATTTTGTAATTCATCAGCTATTTGTTGACCAATAGCCTTTGCTAAAAGTGGTGGAACTGCATTACCAATTTGTTTGCATACTGCAACCTTAGGTCCATAAAAATAAAAATCATCATTAAAACTTTGAATTCTAGCAGCTTCTCTTGGTGTAATTGCTCTATTTAAAAACGGGTGTGAATTTTTACCGTTTGATGGAGTATCAAATCTGGTATCAATTGTTGGACTAATATTATCCCATTCGAGTCTTGACCATGTAGTAGAAAATTTTTGTTTTCCCAATAGGTCTTTGGGCAAATATTCCTTACCACATTCTGCAGGTATCATTTTTAATTTTTCAATTGCAAGTTTAGAATGTGAGCTTGCTTTATGATATTGTAAACATTTACCACGTAATTGTCTTTGATAATCACTTTGTGACGGATTTATATATTCAGATATTACTTGACCTTGTCCGCTTTCTAAATATGCTAAATCTGAAATAGCATCTCTAACGGTAACAGATTTATCTTGTGGATTTGGGAAATTAATGAATTTTGTTTTTGAAGCAATAAAGATAGCTCTTTCTCTATTTTGTGGGACACCATAATTTTTCGCATTAACAACACCGTAGTTAACAATATATCCCAAATTTTTAATTTCTTTTAAAATCTCATCTCTGAAATAATGACTAGAAGAATTTAATATATTTTTTACATTTTCTATTATAAAAACTTCGGGTTGTAACTCTTTAACAATATTCAAATATTCTTTAAATAAAAAATTTCTACTATCATCAAGTCCTAAATTTTTGCCTTTTAAGCTGAATCCTTGACAAGGGGGGCCACCAACTATCATATTAACTTTTCTTTTTCTGCAACTATCTATCACTTGATTTTTTGTATCTTGGTCTAAAATATCTCCACAAATAGAAATGGCATTAGGGAAATTTTTAGAAAATGTTTCAATGGCATATTTATCAAAATCAAGACCAACTTCGGTTGAAAAATTTTTTACTTGTTCTAAGCCTGCCGAAAACCCACCAGCACCACAAAACAAATCTAAAACTCTAAATTTCATTGCTTTCTCCTTTGTGAGGGACTGTTTTTTATTACCTCACAAAACATTATACAACAAAAAATTTGAAAATACAACTAAATTTGGTATAATCATTATAGAATGTGTTTCTTTTTTGGGAGAGATAAGAATATGAAAGTAAGTGAGTTTTTAAAAGAAGAAGTATCCCCTTTGCTTTTGGGTGCTTTTTATAGTAGATATATTTTTTCTAACGATAACACAAAAATTTATACAGAAGTAAGTTATAAAATATCTAAATTTGTGGATGATTATAATTTTTTAATTAAATCAAAAAATTTATTATTGGAAAAATTAAATAAAATATCTCAACCTTTTTCTTTTTGGAAAGATTATACAAATACAAATAGTAAGAGACCGCAAATGGTTTTAAGATTTACACTTGAAAATGATCTAAGCCTTACAAAAGATAATTTTTACAATAGATTGAATGTAAAAATATTGAGTCAAGATTTTATTTACGACAATACTCTTAATGAGAGCAAGAAAATGTTTATTAGGGGTTTTGCAGAGTCTCGTGGGAGTATTGATACAACTCGTCCATTACTCTCATTAGACTATTTCTACAACTCTTTAAATGAAGTCAAAAGAGCAAGAATTCTTTATGACTATTTTAATGTTCCATTTAGTGTTTTAAACTTTAATCCAAGAGAATTACAAAACGATTATGTTACAGGTCGCAGAAAAAGAAATACACAATTAAGATTTAATTTATATTGGTATGTTAAAAACATTGGATTGCTTAATGATTATAAGATAGCAATAGTCAAAAAAGTTTATGATAACATTGAATATAACAAGGAAGAAAATGGAGTCAAATATTTTAATAGTCCAGAAATTGCTAATAGTAGAAAAGATACCTTCGATTTTATGTTAAGATATTACGCAAACAATATTTTCAATAAAAATCTCTCTGATTTTGAAGTAGAAAATTTAAGAAATGAGTTAAACTTTAATACTTCTTCAGATATAACTTCATTTAAAAGAGATTTAAGTTTAATAGAATTAATTAGAATAAATACTCCAGATGAATGTGCTAGCTGCAAAACTACAAAAACATACACACATAAGAATACTGGAAGACAATATTTCGAATATCATCATGTTATTTCTATTGGGAAAAATCATGAACTAGACGATGAAAATAATATAGTAAAACTATGTCCTACTTGTCATAGAATTGTAAAGAAAGGTTCCGCCCCAGAGGTTGAACAAAAAACAGTTATTAGAAACATTTTACATAATAGACCTAATGTTTTAGAATTTGCTCAACATATTTACGATTTAGAAGATTTTGAAGAAATTGTAGATAAAATTTGGCGAAGTTTAAAGTAATTTATTAGAAGCAGGATAAGGAAATAGACTCAAAATCGTTTTTTAGGTGTGAAGAAGCCTTATATAATAAGTCTTTCTGATGATTCACCCCTAAAAAGCCAAAGTTTCACTTTTGAGTCATTTCCCCTTATTAGACCAAGTGGGATACCCACTTGTCTTTTTTTTGTCAAAAATATAGCAATATTATAAGAAAAATGTTATAATAAAATGGACTTTAAATAGTCCAAGTGTTTTTCGGTGTTATTCGCTTTTTAGTAAGTAATTATGAGAAAAACGAATAACAATCAATGTTTTATTGATTGTAAAGATATAGATGAAAACACTGCTGTTTTTGATTTTAATTCAAATGAACTAAAATTAGGTAAAGTCAATTTAAACTCAAAGCAGATAGAAAAAATATCTTTTCTTCTTGCTCATGATTTAAAAACCTTTGCCGAAACAAATGGCAACTTTTCAAACCTATCAGCAAATGCAGTTTATACTCATTTGCAAAACAATTAATAAAACGAAAGAGAAGAAGTTAGAAAAACTTCTTCTCTTTTTTTCTTATAAGCCTTTTATTCTTAAAAATAATATGGTATAATGCTCATACAATACAAAGGAGAAAACATGTACAATTATAAGAATTCAAAATCAAACATTATTAATATTTTAAAATCTACCACAAAAATAGAAGAAAGTGACAATATCCCTAAAGCAGATGAAAATTTTACATATGATAACGGGATATATGCTTGGACAGGTGCTATCTTTATAGATATTGTAAATTCATCAAATTTATTAGATAAAAAAGATGAAAAACTTGCAAGGTTGATGAGGGCATTTACCTCTGAAATTATTACTATTTTTCAAGATTTTGATAAATATAGACAAATTGGAATTCGTGGAGATTGTGTTTATGCCATATATTCAATACCCCAGCAATCGGATACTGTTGAAATGTTTAGAATAGCTTATAAATTAAATACTTTTATGAAGATGTTTAACCAAATAATAAAATCTTATGGTTATTCTGAAATAAAAGCAGGTATTGGTATTGGTTGTGATAAAGATTTGATAATTAAAGCTGGAAGAACTGGCACAGGAATAAACGATAAGATTTACATTGGTAATGCTATAATAGATGCTTGTAACTTTGCTTCTGAGGGGAATAGAAATGGTATTGAGCCAATAGTAATGAGTACATGTGTTTATTCAAACATTATAGAAATATTAAAAAAAGAAAATCCGAACTATACAACATGGATAAAAGCAAAAAAATTAAATACTTGGTATGATAGCCATTCAATAAAATATTACCACTGTAATATAATTCAGAAAGATTTTGATACATGGATTAACAACGGAATGAGGGATTAAATGAAACAAATTAAAGAAAATTTTTACGGACAAGAAGAAGCATTTAATTTGTTAAACAGAATAGATGCTTGGATTAGAAATTGTGATACAAAATTTTCAATATTACTAGCATTGCTTGGAATTTTTTTCGGATTAACAATTAATGTTTTTTCAACATTTACGGAACTAATAAACATCATCAATGCTTGGGACGAAACAATCAAGATGGACAAAATTGTCTGTGCAACATGTTGCGTTTTGGTTTTGGTTTATATTGTCTTAATAATTTTATGTACATTTTTTTCAATTATAGGAATTAATGCTAAATTAAAAAATGCAACGAAAAATCCATTATTTTTTGGAAATATTGCAAAATATAAAAACCTAAGAGAATTCGAAAAAAATGTAAAGAACTTAACAAAAGAAGAATATATTTCTCTTCTTAATGAGCAAATTTATACTAACTCAAAAATATGCACAAAGAAATATCTATATTATAAAAAAGCTTTATTTTGTCTATTCCCTGCTATAATTATAGCAATCATTAGTTTAGTTTTATTAGCTGTTTAAGTTAATAAAAATCTTAATCCATCCAGCACCTATGTAGATTTTGGTGTTAGGATTGGATAGCAAACTTTCCGCCAAAAAGAGGCTGATGGACGAAATTGTCTAATTCAGCCTCTTTTTCTTTTAAAATTTTATCATTTTCACAAAAATGGGAGTCCATATTGTCGAGGCTCCCATTTTTATTTTCAAAATTATTTTCACTTGTCTCTTTTTTCTCAAATTTTTCTAAAATTCTTTTTGCGTAAAGTTCATCATTGTTTATCGCAAGTTCATTCTCAGCACCTTTGCTACCTCGCATAATCACAATAATTTTATCGTTGAATAAAAGCACCTTTTTAATAAATCGGTTGAAAAAATCGTTTCGCTCAAACACGTCATCATAATCTTTGCTGGCAAATAGTGATATAAAATTTTTGACATCTTCAAAGTTTAGTGGCTTATCAAACTTGCTCTTCTCTTCGGCAATTTTAAGTTGAATGTCTGCCCTGTCATTTTCAAGTTTGTAAAGCGTTTCACGAAGGGTAAGCGAAACTATACCCTGTTCCATATTTTTCACAAGGCTATTTATTTTGTTATTTATTTGCCTGAGTTCCTTTTCAAGGCATTTGAGCACAACGTTATTTGAAATCTCGGAGTTGTATCTATCCACAACCATATGTGCAATCTCTTCAATTTTGCTTGGGGTCAAAATGTATTTTTTAGTTTTGTCAATAATGAGTTGTTCAAGTTCATGCTTGCGATAATTTCTAAGCAGACACGCCTTGCCCTTGACCTTTTTCGTGTGACACTTGTAGTATTTATACCTCGTTCCCATATGGCTGGAACCTGCCTCGGCAATCACACTTTCACCGCAGTATCCGCAGAAGATTTTGCCCGTCAAAAAGTATGGGTCGTATTTGTCCTTTTTGTAGTTCCTGCGATAGTGTTTCATCATGCCGTTCACCACTTGCCACAACTTTTCTTCAACTATCGGCGGAATTACATCGGTAAAAATCTCTCCGCCAAACTTTTCTATACCCATATATCTTTGGTTGTGTAGCATTTTAGAAATCGCATTGCCGTTCCACTTTTTGCCAGTCGATGTTCTTGAACCTTGTGCGTTTAAGTGGTCTGCAATTTCAGTCGCCTTCTCGCCCACCGCATATTCATTAAACGCCTGCCGAACAAACTCTGCGTGCTCTTCATCAATTTTCCAGTGCTTGTCTTCAACTTTATAGCCGTAGGTGACCTGCCCGCCTGTGTAATACCCCTTAATCAAACTTTCACGCACCCCACGCTTGACCTTTTGGCTGAGCTCGGCAGAATAATACTCCGCCATGCCTTCAAGCACGCTTTCCATCAAAATTCCGCTGGCGTCATCTGAAATATTCTCTCTTGCCGACAGCACTCGCACTCCATTTTTCTTGAGTTTCATTTTGTAGTTTGCACTGTCATACCTGTTCCTAGCAAACCTGTCAAGTTGATACACCAGCACATACTCAAACTCTTTTTTCTTGCTGTCCTCAATCATCTGCAAAAAGGCAGGTCTCCTATCAGTTGTCCCTGAAAGCGCCCTGTCGACATACTCATGAACAACAACATAATCATTGCGCTCCGCATACTCATGACACACTCGAAGTTGCCCCTCAATTGACTGCTCCGTTTGCCTATCACTAGAATATCTAGCATAAATTACAATTTTCTTCATCTCTTCTCCTATAATTTATTTTTGTATTTTTTGAGTATCTTTCATCACAAACACATACCACAAACTTTTTCATAAGTCCAGCACAAACTTGAAAGTTTTTTAACATTTCCAGACTGCAGAAAAACCAGCGAGACAAGGCTCGGCAAATATTCCAAAGCAGGAGTTTAGTTTCCCTAAATGACTGTTTTGGGATATTTTACAGTTAACGCAGTAAATAAATTTGTTTGCAAATTTATGGTCGCGAAGTTTTTCTACTGTCTGGCTTTGGATATGAAAACACACTCCTTGGGGTTAGTTTCTTTAAATCTCTCTTCTCTCTTAAACCTACCAATAATTTCTCCACCAATCTTGAAACCGCCTCGGCGTAAACCTCTTCGTCAATCTCTATATTTGGTCCATTTAAAACCTTTTTTGAAATTCTATCAATCATAATCACATTATTTAAATTATGTTCATTCATAATTATTCTCCTCATCACAATTAGAGAGGCAATGAGTTAAATAATTTTTTGTTTAAATATTTTTCTCTTGTTTCAAATGGGGGTCCCCAAAAAAACTATTACCTGCTAAACTTTTTGAGTTAATGAAAAGCCGACTTAAAGGTAAAGAAATTTTATAAATTTAAAATTTCTAACCGCTAACAACCTTCTAAAAGCGAAATTGGGTTTCCCACTTCTCGGCTAACATAGGTGGCGCAAAGTGCGTCAGTGCTAATAGGTGGTGCATCAAAATATACCCTTATTTTCTTGACTTTTTGGCGTATTTTCAGCACTTTGAGTCACCTCTTTTCCTGCTTCAATAATTTTAACAATCAATTTACCTTATTTCTTTCAATTCCTAGTCCAACCAATAGCCACTTGCTTGTTTGCACTTTGCCCATTACTCGCCCCAATTTTCTTAAAAAACTCCTATCCTTTACACTTCCCTCGCCACTCATTTTGCTTGTCAAACACCGCCCATTTTCGCCGTCACCTCCTCTTTTATTTTTAAATCAAAATAAATATAATTATTAAGGCTTGTGTTTATAATGGAGATAATAAAGATATAAATATTAAATCCGCTTTAACACATTTTTCCAACTCGCGTATCAACTTTAACATTAAACACAAATCTAAATATCTTTCTTGCTTTTTACCATGCTAATTACTTACCCCATTTCCACTAAACATCGTTATTTATATTTACCCTCTCTACTCGACAACTATTATCGTAACCATCAAACCTAGCCCTCCTTATAATCACTTCGCACAAAACAAAACTGTCCGTTTCGTTATCCAAATAAAGGCAAAAACAATAACCTTTTTGTAACTCAAATAAAAAAATGCCTCTCTATATAAGGCACTCTTGTTGCGTAAAAATTCCCCAATTTCGAGCAAATTCAACCCCTTTAACACATCTCCGCCACCATTATTCAACACACTTTCCAATCATTCAAAACCCAGCAAACCCTTATTTTATAAGTCTTTTCATCGTCCTCATAAATTTTTTCAACTTTTTATTCTCGGCACCCTCTTTCACGCATTTTGTTGCACAAAAAAAGGCCACACCTCACAGTGTGACCATTTACTTTTCCCTATTTTCTTTTATCTCAAAAAGAGAGACAATGATTATTTTTCTAAGTTGTTTTCTTTTAAGTAATCCATAAAAGTATTAATTATCATTTCGTTTCTTTCAATTATGTCATCTTCAACAAAATCTGTTCTATTTGCAAGTTTTTTTAATGATATTATTTCAGTACCTTCTTTTATTTTTCCTCTACTTTCAAAACCCTCATAGTATTTTATCTTATCTGCAAATCTATAATCAGATGCTCTTATATTTATTTTCTTTTCTAATAGAGATTTATTTCCCAATTTCTCTAAGTTTCGCTTATCGGTTAACGATTTTTCTTTTTCATATCTATTTTTAGGATATATGTGTTCTATTTCAAAACCCTTTTCCAATGAAATTAAATTTTGATCACTATCTTGAAATGCCCACCATGCAAGCATTGACTTTGTAATTGGTCTATTGTTATTAAACTCATAGTTTGTAAACATATTTTTCAACTGCTGTAAATCAAATTTATTATCACCAAATTCAACCTTTTCCCCAAGAACAATATTATTCATCTCATTAAATATAGGGGTCCTTAAAGCATTTACACCAGGCATATAAATTGCATATGCCCAAATAAATGCAATTATCTTACTCAAGAAATCGCTAAACTCATCTTCTTTAAGAAACCCATTATTGTCTCTGTTTTGTAAATAATAAACAGAAACTATATATGTCCACATTCCGTTTGGTGCATAATACAAAACAAAAAACTTTTTTAAAATTTCATTAGAAAATCTATCTTCATTTTGGTTATACACATCTTTCCAGAAATTTGCCAAATCTATTAAATTATTAAAAGTACCTTCGCTTTTTAAAATTGCATATTTATTCTTTTCATAAAACTTCCTTAAAGCCTCTGTGGTAGACGTTTTAATACCTAATTTTGCTCTCTCAAAATACATATATCTAGTAAAAAGCTCATCTAGAGGTGTTCCCGATTGAGGATTAAACATTTTTTCACATAAGTCTTCTAACTCTTTCCATTTGTCGATAAAATATTTTTTCTTACCTAATTCGGTAAAATATTTATAGAATTGAGCTTTAAAAATATCGGCATCAGACAAGGGTTTTCCTCTGTCGTTTAGCGTAGAAAATATTCTTAATGCAGTATTTTGGTCCTCAGCTTCAATAGGTAAAAGTATGCAATTATTTAAAATCCTTATGGGGAGATATGGAAAATATGATGAGTATCCAAGTAAAAATTCATTAATCTTTATCTCAAAAAATCTAAAGTTTTCAGCATATCTACTTTTTAATCCAGCTGCATCTCCTGTTTTTAGTATTTTTAAAAATTCATCTTTGTCATTGTCTGTAGCAACCTCAGAATCTATTTTTAAAGCGTTTAAATCAGGCTTCCCAAATTCGTCTGTTTTCCATATACATCTTGCAATTGTTTCTCTTGTTTGAATTGAATTTTCATCTTTCATATTGCTAAATTTAGAATAGAAAGCCCTTAACAAGAGCATTAACGTAGTAAGTCTTTGTTGTCCATCAATAATTTCTTTTTTATTATCGCTATTTTTGAATGTAACAATTGGTCCTAAATAATATTCTTCATCTTTGTTAAATTTGTCTTTGTTGTCATCTGGAAATGCAAATTCAAAAATATCCTCCCATAAAGTTTGACACTCTTCTTCTCCCCACGCATAAGGTCTTTGATAATCTGGTATTAAAAAGTCAGATTTTTTATCTTCAAATAATTTTTTAATTGAACTTTGATCTATATTTAACTTTGACATATTTTTCTCCTGTTAACATAAAAAGTATAACATATATTTTTTGTTTTTGTATAAAATTACATAATAAATATTAACATTTTTTGAAAACACTTGCAAAACTTTTTTATAAGAATTAAAACACACTCAAACATTGGAGGACTTATGAAAAATGAAACTCTTGTAGAATTTATTAAAGAAAAATATTGCGAACAAAAAATGTCAGCTGAACATGAACTTCAATTGACAAAAATTGTGGAACTTGAAAACAAATTTACCAAAGATTTTTCAAAAGATAAATGGCGTGAATACTTTAACCTTGACCTAGCAGTAGGCGAACTACATTCTATTGAAATTGAGCAAATTATTGGGTTTGTTATTGAAACTGTGAAATCATTAATGTAAATTAATCTTCATTCATCATATATTCAGCCTGTTTAATAACATCGGATGTTGCTTCTTCACGATATTCTGGTGGATAACCATATTTCCTTAAACATTCTTTAATCTTTATTCTCATTTGAGCTCTTGTTGCCTGTTTTATACTCCAGTCGGTAGTTGTTGCATAAGTTTCAACAATATCTTTTAACTCATGAGCAATAAGTTTTAATGTTTCATCACTTAGCAATTCTTGAGCAGATTTATCACGAACAAGTGCATCATAGAATGCTCTTTCACGACCACTAATTCCTAATTTATTTGCCTCTTTTTCATCACTGACAAGTTCACCAGCAAAATCAACCAATTGAACGATAGTTGTTTCAGCAACAAATCTTTCATCTCTATCATTATATTGTTCTAATATTCTTCTTAATTTTTTACTATACTCTTGAGATTTAAAATAATTATTTTTTCTACTTTCAGCAATAGCTCTTTCAAGTAATTTTTTGATAATTTGAACAAATACTAAAGGTGGATTTTTCTTCCTTAATTCCTCTATTTTTTCTTTACTTAAAAGTTCTATAACATTTATTGAGTCATCTTGTTGTTTGGTTAAAACTTTGACTTCGTCACCTTTAATAGCATCAGCAAGTAAATTTTTGACATATTCATTCATTTCTGCAATAGAAACAGCACCTGTTCTTGCTCTTAATTTTAACAAATAACTTCTAATAGCAAGATAGTAAAGAACATCGTTTTTTTCATCTTCGGTTAGAATACCACCACATACAACAAACGCTTGCTTAATTGATATAGACAAATCTTGCATAAATGAATCTTCTCGTTTTTTATTTTCTAAAATAAATTGTGCACCTTGTTGTATTGACTTGAATCTAATTAAAGAGTCTTTAGCATTAAAGCCAGATTTATCAACTTTATAAAACCATTCATTTAAAATGCTTAATTTTTCTTTTAATAAATTGTAGATTTCTTTTTTTACATCTTGACAATTTTCTTGTCTATCTCTATCGGTGTAGGCAGTTAATGCTTCATCTAGCGCCTTGCCAAGTCCGATATAATCTACAATTAATCCATATGGTTTTCCTGGATAAACTCTGTTTACTCTTGCTATTGCTTGCATCAAATTATGCTGTTTTAATCTCTTGATAAAATACATAACATCAAGATCTGGGACATCAAAACCTGTTAGCCACATATCAACAACAATAGCAATTTTATATTTAGAACTATCTTTCTTAAATTCTTCGCCTAATTCTTTCCTAAACTTGCTATCTTTAAATAATTCTCTTTGTTCTTCTGTATCTTTATTAGATTCTGTTGCAACTAAAATTATTTTTGATTTATAAGAAGGTTTTAATTCACAAATTCTATTGTATAACTTCGCAGCAGCAACTCTTGTCTGACAAACAATCATTGCTTTCCCATTTAAGAAATTTTTTCTTTCTTCATAATGAGCGAGTATATCTCTTGCAAGCAAATCAATTAAGTCATCATCTTCTAAAATTACTTTTAGTTTTGACATTTCTGCTTTAGATTTTTCAATTGCTTCTCTGCCCGCTTGGTTATTCTTTGCAAGATCGTTATAATAAGCGTCAATTTGTTTTAATACTTCATCATCTGTCCAAACTTTTGCCAATCTTGACTCATAGAAAAGTTTTACAGTAGAACCATCAATAATGGATTGTGTCATATCGTAAGTATCTATGATATCGCCAAAAATATCTGTTGTTTGTTTGTCCTTTGTATTTACTGGAGTTCCTGTAAAACCAATAAATGTAGCATTAGGCAAAGCTTCACGAATATATTTTTCAACACCATATTTGAAAACCGCTTCCATTTCTTGAGTTTCTTTGTCTTTTACATAATGCACAGTTTCATATAATCCATAGTGACTTCTATGAGCTTCATCTGTCATCACTATAATGTTACTTCTTAAGTTTGATGGTAGATTGTCTTTATCAAACTTTCCAATAGTAGAAAATATAATGCCGCCTTGCTGAATTTTGCTTAATTTTTTAACCAAATCTGCACGACTTGTTGCAATTATTGGCTCGCACTTTAAATAATTTCGTGCACTGAAAAATGTTTTGTATAGTTGGTCATCAAGGTCAATTCTGTCAGTTAAAACAACAACTGTAGGAACATTTAATGCTCTGTGTTGTAATAATCTATGTGCAAGCATAACCATTGAGAAAGATTTTCCACTTCCTTGAGTATGCCACACCAAACCTGCTTTACCATTTCCGTTTGGTTTTACTGCACCTAAAACACCAGCCAAAGCTTTATTCACACCAAAATATTGGTGGTATTGAGCCATAATTTTGATTGGTTGGTCGTTCTTATCTTGAATAAAGAATAAATTGTTTTTGATAACATCTAACATTCTCGCTTTGTTAAACAAACCTGCAATGTTTATATCTAATTTGTTAACGCAAGTATCATCATATCCTTTTTCACCATTGATGCTTTTCCATTCATTGAATCGGTCAATCTTTGATGTCAAAGTTCCAACTTTTGTTGTAACACCATCACTAATTACTAGAAAAGCATTATAATTAAATAAAGTTGGAATATCGTATCTATAACCAGAATTTCTGCTATTTCCACCTAATTGTTCATATGCTTTTTCTAGTGTTGCATCTGTTGCATTCTCGTCAAATGATTTCAATTCCATGACAACAAGTGGCAAACCATTTATGTAAACAATAACATCTGGTATTCTTGTGTTTCTACCTTCATTAAACTTGACCTGATGGCATACTTGAAAAGTGTTATTTTCAGGGTTCTCAAAATCAACCAGTTTTAACAATGGATTTACTTTATAATCTTTTGACTCAATAGTAATACCATCAACCAAATATTTGTGAAATTTAAAGTTTTTTTCAAACAAAGAAGGATTATCAATTCTTTTTATTGTATTGATAACTTGGGTTATTATTTTATCATCTGCAGTTTTATTAATACGGGCGATTGATTCGTATAATAAATTTTCATTTATAAATTTATCAAGACTTCTATCTTGTATCCAAGAATCATTTTCGTCAATAAAATCATACCCTAAATTTTGTAAAAGAGTTATAATACTTTCTTCAACCAAACTTTCGTATCTCATAAACATACCTAAACTTTTAATATAAGTTCATTATAACACATAATTCCGTATTATGTGTCGTTTTCTCTAACTTTTTTATTAAAAATTCGTTTTTTTGTTATTCTAATAGTTGACACTATCGGAAGTGTAGAT